>OJJJ01000077.1_pt1 | contig 69192 bp, 65 predicted proteins | sample 1596311 | NCBI WGS metagenome assembly OJJJ01 (sample SAMEA4350140, study PRJEB24818) | metagenome | biome: human; feature: gut; material: faeces | place: Denmark | collected 2013-09
ACCTATATTGTAGCCGCCTTCGGTCAGCTCTTCACGGGCGATTTCGCACAGCTCGTAGAGATTATCCAAGCCGTAGGTCTCTTCGTGGCAGGCAATCTGGAACACGGAGTCAGCAGAGGTGTAGAAAATCGGCTTGCCGGTTTTCATGTGTTCTTCGCCAAGCTGATCCAGAATCACTGTACCGGAAGAGTGGCAGTTGCCAAGATAGCCCGGCAGGTTGGCACGCTTAACCAGCTTATCGAGCAGTTCCTGCGGGAAGCTGTTCTCGTGATCGGAGAAGTAGCCCCAGTCGAAGAGAACCGGCACACCGGCGATTTCCCAGTGTCCAGACGGCGTATCTTTACCGGAAGAGAGCTCATGCGCCCAGGCGTAGGCACCCACGACTTCCGCGTTGCCATCCATACCGGCTGCGATTTTACCGGTAGAACCTTCGTGTGCTTTCACCAGACCCAGACGGGTCAGGTTTGGCAGGGTCAGAGGGCCTTTACGACCGTTGTCCGCTTCGCCTTTCGCACAGGCTTCCGCGATGTGGCCCATGGTATCGGAACCCACGTCACCAAAACGTTCTGCATCTTCGGTTGCGCCGATGCCGAATGAGTCCAGCACCATAATAAATGCACGTTTCATAATTGTTCTCCGTACGTAGTGCTTCAAAAAATAGCGATCAGATCAGTATACCGTTATTCGGTGATACGACGATAGACCGTAGGTGTGCTTTCCGGTGCTTTATCGTCAAGCGTGATTGCCGCTTTCACTGCTTTCGCCGCGTCCTGCCAGCTGGCTTCGTCTTTGGCGTGGATCACCGCCAGCGGACGTTGGCCGTCAACGCTGTCGCCCAGACGGGCCATATCAGTGAAGCCGACGCTGTAATCAATGGTGTCCGATGCCTGACGACGTCCGCCGCCCATCGATACCACCGCCATACCGAGCGCACGGGTATCCATTCCCGACACAAAGCCTTCCGTATCCGCATAAACCGCTTTGCTGAGCGTCGCGGTTGGCAGATATTTGGCGTAGTTTTCTACGAAATCGGTCGGGCCTTTCTGCGCCGCAACCATACGGCCAAAGATCTCTGCTGCTTTGCCATTGTCCAGCACCGCCTGCAGTTTCGCACGGGCGTCTGCGTCGTCTTTGGCGAGCTTGCCGGAGATCAGCATTTCCACGCACAGCGCCATTGTCACATCAAGCAGACGCGGATTACGGTATTCACCCGTCAGGAACTGCACGGCTTCACGCACTTCAACGGCGTTACCGGCGCTGGAGGCCAGAACCTGGTTCATATCCGTCAGCAGCGCGGTGGTGCGCACGCCTGCGCCATTGGAGACGCCCACGATCGCTTCAGCCAACGCAGCAGAAAGTTCATAGGTTGGCATAAACGCGCCGCTGCCCACCTTCACGTCCATCACCAGCGCGTCCAGTCCTTCTGCCAGTTTTTTGGCAAGGATAGAAGCGGTGATCAGCGGGATGGAGTCTACGGTTGCGGTAATATCGCGCGTCGCGTAGAAACGCTTGTCTGCCGGAGCAAGAGAGCTGGTCTGGCCGATAATCGCCACACCAACGTCTTTAATAATGTCGCGGAAGCGGTTGTCATCCGGGAAGATATCGAAGCCCGGAATGGCTTCCAGTTTGTCGAGCGTGCCGCCAGTATGGCCCAGGCCGCGCCCGGAGATCATCGGGATGTAACCACCGCAGGCCGCCACCATTGGGCCAAGCATCAGGGAGGTCACGTCACCCACGCCGCCGGTGGAGTGCTTATCCACAATCGGGCCGTTGAGGTTGAGGCTCTTCCAGTCGAGGACGGTTCCTGAATCTCGCATCGCCATGGTCAGCGATACCCGCTCAGGCATCGACATATCGTGGAAGAAAATGGTCATCGCCAGAGCCGCAATCTGCCCTTCAGAGACGGTGTTGTCACGAATGCCGTTGATAAAGAAGCGGATCTCTTCGTCGCTTAATGCATGACCATCACGTTTTTTACGAATAATTTCTTGTGCGAGAAACACGGAAACCTCCATGCGGAATCGGGGGAATTGTGGCGGGTGGCGCTACGCTTACCCGCCCTACGATCCTGTAGGCCGGATAAGCGAAGCGTCATCCGGCGTTGTCTGGCAATCAGTAGCTGCTTGCGCTCTTACCGTCGCCGTGACCCAGCGCTTTCAGCAGGCTTGCCAGCAGGCTGGATGCGCCGAAACGGTAGTGACGGGAATCCGCCCAGTCTGCGCCGAACAGTTCATCCGCAATCGCCAGGAACTGCTGCGCGTCTTCAGCCGTACGCACACCGCCCGCAGGCTTGAAGCCAACAGTTTTAGACACGCCCATATCACGGATCACTTCCATCATGATGCGTGCGCTTTCTGGCGTGGCGTTGACCGGCACTTTACCGGTAGACGTTTTGATGAAATCCGCACCGGCGTTGATGGAGATTTCAGACGCTTTACGAATCAACGCCTCTTCTTTCAGCTCGCCGGTTTCGATGATCACTTTCAGCAGCACGTTTGCCGCCGCGCACGCGTCTTTACAGGCTTTCACCAGGTCAAAACCGACCTGCTCGTTGCCCGCGATCAGCGCGCGGTACGGGAACACCACGTCAACTTCGTCAGCGCCGTAGGCAATCGCCGCGCGGGTTTCCGCCAGCGCAATCTCGATGTCGTCGTTGCCATGCGGGAAGTTAGTCACGGTTGCAATGCGCACGTCCGGCGTGCCCTGCTCTTTCAGCGTCTTACGGGCAATCGGGATAAAGCGCGGGTAGATACAGATGGCTGCGGTGTTACCGACGGGCGTTTTCGCCTGATGGCACAGGGCGATGACTTTCTCATTAGTGTCGTCATCGTTCAGGGTGGTCAGGTCCATCAGTTTCAACGCGCGCAGGCTGCTTGCAGTTAAATCGGTCATAACATTCTCCAACGGCAGTGCCGTATCAATTTTACCTTGCGGGTCTGTGAGTATTCTAACATTCACCCGCATCTACACTTCGACATTCATCACAGTTAATGAAAACTTCGTACAAATTTGCATTACTGTAATGAGATCTGACTCAAATTTTTATTCGCTAACTGCTGGCTAAAGCAGCGATACACCGTGTCGGATCAAAAGCCTCAACAGAACGACTTCCTACAATCTGTGCATCATCCGCAGAACACTAAAGGAAGCGAATATGTCCCACTCCAGCCCCGATGACCTGCAACAACGTTGCCAGCATATTGTGACAAGCCCGGTATTGAGCCCGGAGCAAAAACGTCACTTTCTGGCGCTGGAAGCGGAAAACAATTTGCCCTATCCACCGCTTCCCCAGGCGGCCCGCGCCGCGCTGGACGAGGGCTTTATCTGCGACATGTTCGAAGGCCATGCGCCTTACAAACCGCGCTACGTTCTGCCGGATTATGAAAAATTCCTGGCTAACGGTTCAGAATGGCTGGAGCTGGAAGGGGCAAAAGATCTCGACGATGCCCTCTCGCTGCTCACGATTCTTTACCACCATGTTCCGTCCGTCACATCAATGCCCGTTTATCTGGGCCAGCTCGATGCGTTGCTGCAACCATATGTTAGAATTCTAACACAAGAAGAGATCGATAGCCGAATAAAACGTTTCTGGCGCTATCTCGACAGAACGCTGCCGGATGCCTTTATGCATGCCAATATCGGCCCGGCTGATACCCCTGCCACCCGCGCCATTCTGCGTGCCGATGCAGAACTGAAGCAGGTTACGCCTAATCTGACCTTTATTTATGATCCTGATATCACCCCGCAAGATCTGCTGCTCAACGTGGCGAAAAACATTTGTGAATGCAGCAAACCGCATGTTTCTAATGGTCCGGTGAATGATAAAATTTTCACAAAAGGTCGCTATGGTGTGGTGAGCTGTTACAACTCCCTGCCGCTTGCAGGCGGTGGCAGCACGCTGGTGCGCCTCAACCTGAAAGCGATTGCAGAACACAGCGAATCAATCGAAGACTTCTTCACCCGCACCTTGCCGCACTACTGCCAGCAGCAGATAGCCATCATTGATGCCCGCTGCACGTTCCTGTATGAAAAATCCGCCTTCTTTGAGAATAGCTTCCTGGTGAAAGAGGGGCTGATTGATGCCGATCGTTTTGTGCCGATGTTTGGCATGTACGGTCTGGCGGAAGCGGTGAACACGCTCTGCGAAAAAGAAGGTCTTGCGAGCCGTTACGGTAAAGATGAGCAGGCCAACGCGCTGGGCTATCGCATCAGCGAACAGCTTGCGGCGTTTGTTGAAAACACGCCGGTGAAATATGGCTGGAAACAGCGGGCAATGCTTCATGCGCAGTCGGGGATCAGCTCTGACACAGGCACTACGCCTGGCGCACGTCTGCCTTACGGTGATGAACCGGACCCAGTCAGCCATCTGCTGGCCGTCGCCCCACATCATCAGTTTTACCACGCCGGTATCAGCGACATCCTGACGCTGGAAACAACGGTGAAACGCAACCCGCAGGCGGTCGTTCAGCTTTGCCTGGGCGCGTTCAATGCGGGGATGCGGGAATTCACCGCTAACGTGGCGGGTAACGATCTGGTGCGCGTCACCGGGTATATGGTGCGGTTATCGGACCTGGAAAAATACCGCGAAGCCGGATCGCGTACTAACACCACCTGGCTTGGCGAAGAAGCTGCACGCAATACCCGCATTCTGGAACGTCAGCCGCGCGTGATAAGCCATGAACAACAGATGCGCTTTAGTTAGTCAGATTATCCCCTTCTCCTGCGTGGACGGGCCGGGCAGCCGCCTGGCGCTGTTCCTGCAGGGCTGTAACCTGCGCTGCAAAACCTGCCACAACCCGTGGACGATCGGACGCTGCAACGACTGCGGCGACTGTGTGCCTCACTGCCCGCACGATGCGTTAAGCATTCAGGCCGGACGCGTCTGGTGGCAGGAGAGTGACTGCCACCAGTGTGATACCTGCCTGCACCTGTGCCCGCAGCAGGCAACGCCGATGGCGCACCGCTTCAGCGTGGAAGAGGTCCTTACCCAGATCCGCAGAGCCGCGCCGTTTATTGAGGGAGTCACCGTGAGCGGCGGCGAGGCGACAACGCAACTGCCGTTTTTGATCGCTCTTTTCACGGCGATCAAAGCCGATCCCGCACTACGCCACCTCACCTGCCTGGTGGATAGCAATGGTTTGTTGAGCGAAACCGGCTGGCAGAAACTACTGCCCGTACTGGATGGTGCCATGCTGGATCTGAAAGCCTGGGGAAATGAACACCATCGCTTCCTGACCGGCCGCGAGAATCCGCAGATTAAGCAAAGTATTCGCTGGCTGGCGCAGCATCAACGCCTGACGGAACTGCGGTTGCTGGTGATCCCTGACCAGTGTGATTATCTGGAACATCTGAAGCCGCTGACGACATTTATCCACGGGCTTGGGAACATTCCGGTGCGAATCAACGCATTTCACGCCCACGGGGTATACGGTGAAGCGGCAACATGGCGCAGTGCAACACCGGAGGATATAGAACCGCTGGCGCTGGCGCTTGAAAAACAGAAGGTTACAGTCATCCGCCCGGCACTTTATCTATAGCGTAATGCCAAAGACCGAGCGGGTATTCTCAAGCAGCGCATTCGCAATCACCTCTTCTGGCTCATCGCGAAGTTCGCACAGCGTAGCAAACACGCGCGCCGCCTGTTCCGGGCGATTAGGCTGCCCCTGAAAACCGTTCAGCGGCATGTCGGGGGCATCCGTTTCCAGCAGCAGGGAGGTAAGCGGTAGTTGTGCCATCACGTCGCGGGTTTTGCTGGCGCGGGGATAGGTGATCGTCCCCCCGACGCCAATTTTATAGCCCAGATCGATAAAACGCTGCGCCTGCTGCAGGCTGCCGGAAAAACCGTGCACAACGCCCTTGCGCGGCAGATCGATGCGTTTCAGGTGCATCGCCAGTTTATCGTGGGTACGCCGGGAGTGAAGGATCACCGGCAGATCGTGGCGCTTTGCCAGACGGAGCTGCGCGTCGAGGATCGTTTGCTGGCGTTCAAAATGCGGAGCCTCGCGATAAAGATCGAGGCCGATCTCACCAATCGCGACCAGCTTCTTTTCTGCCGTTTGTAAGAGGGCATCCAGCCTGTCAACATGATCATCCGTATGATGCTCAATGACGATGGGATGCAGGCCCAGCGCGGCATACAGCGCCTCGTGGTGGCGAGCAAGCTCTAAAACCCTGTCGAAATGTGCGGCTTCAGTCGCGGGCACAACGATTGCCTTAACGCCTGCCGCCGCCGCGCGTTTGATACTTTGCGCTTCATCACCAGTAAACGGCGGAAAATCAAAGTGGCAGTGCGTGTCGATAAAGCGGTGCATCACGCCAGATCCTCGTTATCCAGTGGAACATCGTTCGCCTGCGGAACATCCACCAGCGGCACGGCCAGTGGATCATTAGCGACAATGGCGGGTGGCGTAATAATGCGTTTATGTCGATGAATCGGAGGTTGCTCCGCCAGCATTTTACCCACCGTTGCCAGGAAGTAACGCCCGCACAGCCGCCCTGTTTTGTAATCCATACGCAACGCCGGTAAGCGACTGCCCAGCGCCATGCTCACCAGCGGCTTAGGCGGATAAATTTCAAAGATGCGCAGTTTTCCCGGCGGTTTTTCGATAAAACGCTGCATCGCACCGTAAGTCGATTCATGCAGCTTTGCGATGTTCACCAGCGGCTGCAGGCTGCTGTCGCCCAGCCAGCGTTCCATGCGCTTAAACCACTGCGGGGTGTAGTACATTTGCGAAGGCACCGTGCGGATGACAACAATGGTTTTCGCCCCCCGCCGTGCCGCTTCCTGAACCGGCACCGCATCGCTGATACCGCCGTCGAGATAGCTGATGCCATCCAGCAATGCGCCAGAACGATAAAAACCAGGAATGGCGCTGGAGGCGCGAATGATATCCAGCCAGTTCTCTTTCTGCGGAGAGAAATAGCCCGGTGAGTAATCATCACCCCGGCTGGCACACATCCAGAATTCTTTCCCGGTATCGAACAGACGCGCAGCGGTATCCATCGCCAGCGGCATCTGGCTGGAAGTAGAATCCAGCAACCAGTCGAGGTCGATCAGGTTTCCACCGCGCACAAAGCGCACCGGATTAAAAAATTCCTTTGAGGTGGTATAGCGCATAATGACTTTGCGCGCGTAGCCCGGCTGGTTGCAGACATAGGCGGAGAGGTTCTGTGCCCCGGCAGAGGTGCCAAAGTAGAGGTCGAACGGGTTGAATTGCGCGCGCATAAATTCGTCCAGCACACCGGCGGTGAAAATGCCGCGCTGTCCGCCACCTTCACATACCAGTGCAAGCTGACCTGCGCGAAACGGCTTTAACGCCAGCGGCGCAATATTGCCGAGCGTAACGGGAATTCGCTGTCCCACCTCTGCTTTCCTGTTTTTAGTTGTTCTGTTAAGACACAGTAACGCACATCGGCCCTGGGACTCAAACGAGAAAAAGCCAGTCACATGGACTGGCTTTGGTTGGTATTCTCAGATAGCGTTTTGCTAAGGACGGCGTCGACCCGTAAACAGGCTGACCAGGAACAGGATGATACCCACGACGAAGACAATTTTCGCTGCCCATGCCGCTGTACCCGCCAGTCCGCCAAAGCCCAGTGCGGCGGCAATTAACGCGATAACCAGAAATATAATGCCCCAACGAAACATAAGCCTCTCCTTTACCATAGTTAATGTCGGCCGCTAAACGTGAGCGCTCAGGTCACTCACCGGCGTTATTCCAGTGTCGTTCTTATTTCACCCGCTGGCCTCAGCCAAACGGGCGAATGATGATTTACTTCGCTTTCAGATCATTTTTGACGCTTTTCACACCATCAATCGCTTTCGCGATCGTTTCGGCACGTTCAATTTGTGCCTGTGAATCTACCGTACCGGAAAGCTGAACCACACCATCGGTCGTTTCAACTTTCACTTTACGTGAAGGTACGATGTCATCCGCTAATAGTTTAGCTTTGATTTCACTGGTAGTTGCCGCATCCCCGGCATAACCTTTCACTGACGCATTTTTACTGTCACGAACGTGCAGTTTGTCGCTCACGGACGTTACACCTTCAACGCCTTTCGCCACTTTTACGGCCTGTTCAGCCTGAGCCTGGCTTTCAACAAAACCACTCAGGGTGACCACTTTTTTGTCGGTTTTGACAGAGATATCGGTGCTCTTGATGTTTTCATCATCCACCAGTGCGGCTTTCACTTTTGCTGTGATAGAGCTGTCATCCATGAAATTACCGACTTTATTCATAGAGCTATCGATTTTTTCCCCTGCGCTATTGGCAGTGGACTGTGCTTTATCCATGGTACTGGTTTCCGCAAAAGCAGAACCACTTACCAGAACGCTACCCAGCGTCACAGCCAGCAGAGTTTTAGAAATCTTCAGTCTTGTCATATTCATCGATGTATTCCTGTGTTTTGCCCGTCATTCGGGCGACATACTTCCCTAATTGCTAGTTTTATATATTGCGAATAAACACCAGGACGAAATGGAGAACCAAATGACATGCATTGAACAGTTAATTCATCCACGCCCGGTGTTAAACACTGAGTTAAATATAGATCACAATCACAGTGTCGCTTTCAGAATCGGGTAAAAAACGAGCGATAAGCGAAAAAATTCGATGAATTAAGAACATTCCGCAAGGGATTAATAAGACAGGAATAAAAGAAGAGCACGGCGGCTGCCGTGCTCTGAGAGGGGATTAGTGCTCGCGTGTTTTGCGGAACTGCACGTCAGGATAACGTTCCTGCGTCAGGTTCAGGTTCACCATCGTTGGCGCGATATAGGTCAGGTTATCGCCGCCATCCAGCGCCAGCTGAATTTCGTTCTTACGCTTAAACTCTTCGAACTTCTTCACGTCGGAACACTCAACCCAGCGCGCCGTCGCCACGTTCACCGATTCGTAAATCGCTTCCACGTTGTACTCGCTCTTCAGACGCGCAACGACCACGTCGAACTGCAGCACACCGACGGCACCCACGATCAGGTCGTTGTTGGCAATCGGACGGAACACCTGGACTGCGCCCTCTTCGGAAAGCTGTACCAGGCCTTTCAGCAGCTGTTTCTGCTTCAGCGGATCGCGCAGACGAATACGACGGAACAGTTCCGGCGCGAAGTTCGGAATACCGGTGAACTTCATCATTTCGCCCTGGGTGAAGGTATCGCCAATCTGGATGGTGCCGTGGTTATGCAGACCGATGATGTCGCCCGGATACGCTTCTTCAACGTGGGAGCGATCGCCTGCCATAAAGGTCAGTGCGTCGGAAATCACCACGTCTTTACCAATGCGCACCTGGCGCAGCTTCATGCCCTTCTCATATTTGCCGGACACCACACGCATAAAGGCCACGCGGTCGCGGTGTTTCGGGTCCATGTTGGCCTGAATTTTAAAGACGAAGCCGGTGAATTTCTCTTCCTTCGCTTCCACTTCACGGGTATCTGTTTTGCGCGGCATCGGCTGCGGAGCCCACTCCACCAGACCGTCGAGCATGTGGTCAACACCGAAGTTACCCAGTGCAGTACCAAAGAAGACCGGAGTGATTTCACCGCTCAGGAACAGCTCTTTGTCGAATTCGTGAGACGCACCTTTGACCAGCTCCAGCTCGTCACGCAACTGTGCAGCCAGCTCTTCACCTACCGCAGCGTCCAGATCCGGGTTGTCCAGACCTTTCACAATGCGCACTTCCTGAATGGTGTGGCCTTTACCGGTCTGATAAAGATAGGTTTCGTCTTTATAAAGATGATAAACACCCTTGAACAGCTTACCGCAGCCGATCGGCCAGGTGATTGGCGCACAGGCGATCTTCAGCTCGTTTTCCACTTCATCCATCAGCTCCATCGGATCGCGGATGTCACGGTCGAGTTTGTTCATGAAGGTCAGGATCGGCGTATCGCGCAGACGGGTAACTTCCATCAGCTTACGGGTACGGTCTTCTACACCTTTCGCGGCGTCGATGACCATCAGGCAGCAGTCCACCGCCGTCAGCGTACGGTAGGTATCTTCAGAGAAGTCTTCGTGGCCAGGGGTGTCCAGCAGATTCACCAGGCAGTTGTGATACGGGAACTGCATCACGGAGGTGGTAATCGAAATACCACGCTGTTTTTCCATCTCCATCCAGTCGGATTTCGCATGCTGGCTGGAGCCCCGGCCTTTTACCGTACCGGCAGTCTGAATCGCCTGTCCGAACAGCAGCACCTTCTCAGTGATGGTCGTTTTACCGGCATCGGGGTGCGAGATAATGGCAAAAGTGCGGCGTTTGGCCACCTCTTGCAGATAAGGAGACAACGTCATAATCAAATCTTCTTATATAAGCGCGGCAGCAGGCCGCGCATCATGGAATACGAAAAATGCGGCTATTTTACCCATCAATAGGGGGCAGGCAATCATTGTTTACACAGGAGCTGCTCCAGTTCGTTCAATGACGTGACGGTCCAGGTCGGCTGGATACCTTCAGGTTGTTCACGGCCGTGCGCATTCAGCCAGACGGTCGACAGGCCGGAGTTCATGCCGCCGAGTATATCCGATTCAGCGGTGTCGCCGACCATCAGGACACGCTCGCGGTCAGGATTACCCGCCAGTTCCAGCGCATAATCGAAAATGCGCGGGTCCGGTTTAGGCACGCCCACCTCTTCGGAAATCACCAGCGCGTCAAAATGATCGCGCAGGCCGGTACGCTCAAGACGGATCTGTTGAAGCGCGGTAAAGCCGTTGGTGATAATCCCGAGCTTTACCTTGCCTTTCAGTGAATCCAGCAGGGAAACGGCCCCAGGCAATGGCGCACAAATATCCGCCATTGCGTTGAGAAACGCATCGTTCAGCAAGCCAGGGCTGACGTTCAACCGCTCCGCCCAGACATCAAAGCGCTGGTGCTGCAGCTGTAACGCGGTGATGGCACCGTTCTGGTAATCCACCCACAGCGGTTTATTCACCGCCTGATAGTCCTGAAAATCTTCTGCGGTGAAGGTAACACTATAATCCAGAAACATCCGCTGTAGGCCACCGAACGAGTCAAACGTAAACAGCGTTTCGTCAGCATCAAAGAAAATCCAGTCCCATTTCATCGTTACAACCTTATATTCGTTATCCAATCGGCAGAGCCATAATGATGGCGTCTTCACGTCCCTCTGCGGTGGGGTAGTAGTTACGGCGAATTGTCGCCTCGTTAAAGCCCAGGCTTTCATAGAGCGCGATGGCAGCGGCGTTCGATGCGCGTACTTCCAGCCACAGGGTGAAAACGTCACGGGTTTCCAGTTCGCGAATCAGATGCTCCAGCAGTTGCCTTCCCAGCCCACGGCGCTGAAATGCGGGATCAACCGCAATATTAAACAGCGTCGCCTCATCCAGTACGACCTGCGTGATGGCAAACGCGGCCATTGTGCCGTCAACATCCAGCCGGTAATTCAGATAGCGTTCGCCCTGATTGCTGGCAAACGTTTTTTCGCTCCATGGAAAGGCATGGGCGCGCGTCTCAATCGCAAACGCCGTTGTCAGATCAGGCGTCGTGAGGGAAGAAATCGTGTTCATATTCGCAAATTTGTTGCCATAGCGCGCTGCGCGCTTTTGGGTTGGCTTTTAGTTCTTCCAGCACAGGCGAGCAAAGGTGGCTCCCCTCAAAGGCGATGTCATCGACCGCCCCCATTCGCCAGCTGTTGCAACGGCTGTCAGGCGGGAGCATCGCAACCCTTTCTGGTGTCAGTTGTAATACCTGTTCGGGCGTCAGCTTCAGGCTTCGAAGAACATCCACGATCAGCGTTTCATTCAGGGCAGGCAGCGCTTCCGCCACCATCACCAGGCGAACATGCGCAGGGATGGAGATAGCGATTTCGCCCTGCAACGCCGTCGGGCGACGCAAGGCCCACTGGGTGATGCCCAGTTGCTGCAACTGCCAGTCTCGTCGGGATGTCATAGCGAAAACTCCTGTCTCTCAGGCGCGCAAATATAGCAAATGTGTCGAAACTGCGCCATCTACCTACTATAATCCCCGCCTGAGTTTATTGAGGAACAATTCATGTCTGCATTTACCCCGGCAAGTGAAGTCTTGCTGCGCCACAGTGATGATTTCGAACAAAGCCGTATTCTGTTTGCCGGAGATATGCAGGATGACCTGCCTGCGCGTTTCGACTGTGCTGAAAGCCGTGCCCACACCCAATATTTCCACCACTGGCAGGTGCTGAGCCGCCAGATGGGCGAACGCGCGCGTTTTAGCCTGGTGGCAGAACCGAGCGATGTCGCCGACTGCGACACGCTGATCTACTACTGGCCGAAGAACAAACCGGAAGCGCAATTCCAGCTGATGAACCTGCTTTCTCTGCTGCCCGTCGGTTGCGATATTTTCGTGGTCGGTGAGAACCGCAGCGGCGTGCGTAGTGCTGAACAGATGCTGGAAGCATACGCGCCACTGAACAAAGTCGACAGCGCCCGCCGCTGTGGTCTGTACCATGGACGTCTGGAAAAACAGACCACCTTTGATGCTCAGGCATTCTGGGATGAGTATCAGCTTGACGGCCTGACCATCAAAACGCTGCCGGGCGTGTTCAGCCGTGACGCGCTGGACACGGGCAGTAAGCTGCTGCTCTCCACTCTGACGCCACACACCAAAGGGAAAGTGCTGGACGTTGGCTGTGGTGCAGGTGTGCTTGCTACCGTGCTTGCCAGCCATTCGCCAAAAGTGCGTTTAACCCTGTGTGATGTCAGCGCCCCGGCGGTAGAAGCCAGCCGCGCAACGCTTGCCGCAAACGGGATTGAAGGCGACGTGATTGCCAGCAACGTCTTCTCTGACATCACCGGTCGTTTCGACATGATTATCTCTAACCCGCCGTTCCACGACGGTATGGAGACCAGCCTTGAGGCCGCACAAACGCTGATTCGTGGTGCCGTTCGCCATCTTAACAGCGGTGGTGAATTGCGTATCGTGGCTAACGCCTTCCTGCCGTACCCGAAAGTGCTGGATGAAACCTTCGGCTTCCACGAAGTCATCGCCCAGACGGGACGCTTTAAGGTCTACCGTACCGTGATGACCCGACAGGCGAAGAAAGCGTAAACATAACGGCCATTTTTGCAGCAATTAAAACCCCGAGCGCATTTTTCTGTTGACGTAAAGCTGAAAACATCTAGAATGCGCCTCCGTGGTTACGATACTTTTACAGTGTCGATGGTATGCGAAGGTGGCGGAATTGGTAGACGCGCTAGCTTCAGGTGTTAGTGTCCTTACGGACGTGGGGGTTCAAGTCCCCCCCCTCGCACCATAAATCACGTTGATATTGCTCGCACTGGGCGAAGGTGGCGGAATTGGTAGACGCGCTAGCTTCAGGTGTTAGTGTTCTTACGGACGTGGGGGTTCAAGTCCCCCCCCTCGCACCAACGAGGCGATATCAAATCAGTAAGATGACTGTGCGAAGGTGGCGGAATTGGTAGACGCGCTAGCTTCAGGTGTTAGTGTCCTTACGGACGTGGGGGTTCAAGTCCCCCCCCTCGCACCAATTATCTTACATCCCTTCTGATGTACCTCTGATTTTTCCCAGTTATTTCAAACTCATCAGTATTACCAGGATTCCACTGACCAGCGCGACGCATGATGGTAACAACACAAAGTGCCGCAATTGCTTATGCCAGATCATTCCCGACGTCACCAGTAAACCTGACACTATCATCGCTTTCCAGACGTCGATGGAGAGATCGGCAAACATTAAACCGCCAATGATTGCCCCAGGCAGTAACACTCCCCAACCACTTCCCAGCGCTCTGCTCAACATGGTTCACCCTCTCGCAGCGATAATGATAACCAATATCATATGATAAGGATTATCATTTGTCAGCATGAAAGGCGCAGATTTTCTGCCTGACATTTACCTTTCCCATAATGACAGGAAATGTGTAAGGTGATAAATTGCACACCGGTTAGCAACCTATAAAATTTTTCTGATAATTATTATTCAATTTCTTGCATTCGCTATTTCACACCAACACCTATTTATTTGTTTTAATTAATAATATTAAAAACGCACTAATATGACATCACAATCCTGGCGGTCTTTAGTCAATAAGAAATATCAATTATCGTTACGTTTGTTTTTATTGCTGAATGCGACCTCTGCGCTGTTCTCGGTAACGAACCCGCTCTATTCAGTGCGCGTGTTATCTCTTCCCCTGTTTGCCATTTTCGCGATCAGCATCGGCCTGCTCATCTGGCACTGGAAAAAAAGAAACCGCAAAATAAATATTCCCGTTGTTTCAGCGATCTTCGGTCTTTTATGGGCCTGGCAAATCGTCTCTAAATTTGAGTTAATCAGGCACGATCAGTCGACCTATTTAATAATGGCACTATTAACTGTGCTGTTTATAGGATCGCTGGCCTTTGTCAGTAACATCAAAGGCTTTACATTACATTCACTGCCCACTTTTACGGTCTGCCTGTGGCTGAGCACTCCTGATAGCTGGCTCAGGATGGCGTATTCATTCGCTCTGCCAATGGTCGCTATTGGTATTCATCACGTTTTGCAGCGACGCAACGATCGTTTCGCCCAGGAGCTGCTCTCCCGCCTGCTGGAAGAACGGGAAACGCTTACCGATTTGAGCATGATGGACCCACTCACCGGTCTCTATAATCGTCGCGGCCTGCAGAATCGACTGGAGAACCTTCCAACAGCCGATAACGGAGAACATTTTGTATTGCTGCTGGATATTGACCACTTTAAGGCATACAACGACCACTACGGCCATATGATGGGCGACCAGGCGCTGATCCGTGTCTCGGCAGCCATCCGTGATGCCGTGCGTTCACGCGATATTGTGGCTCGTTTTGGCGGTGAAGAGTTTATGGTTCTGCTGTCCAACATTCCGCTCGAACACGCCCGCCAGACGGCAGAGCACATCAGGCAAAAAGTGTACGATCTGAAAATCCCGCATATGTTTAACGAAAGCGTTGCCACGAACGTGACCATCAGTATTGGCATTGCCATCTTCGAGAATGAAGATATCGAGGGCGCGCTGGAAAAGGCAGATAAGGCACTTTATGAAGCAAAACATATGGGACGAAATAACATCCTCCTGAGTGAAGAGTTGCCCGTGGCCTGACTGTGCTTCGCCTTTCCGGGACAAAAGGCTTGCGATCGGTATGACCAATAGTTAGGATTGGCAATCATTATCATTTAGATTCCTATCCTATGGCCACACGTACCGCACAAGCCGTTGAACCGATTCTCTGGCGAGCCAGTCTCTCCGCGGGGAGTGTGACGCTTGCGGACGCCATCCGGGAAAAAATTGCCGAAACCCGCTCCCATCTGCTGGATTTTATCAAGCTCGATGAAACCCACCCGCATCACGCATTGACGCTGGCACAGTGGCAGCGTCCTGTGGAACGGCAGTCACTGCTGGCCGCCTATTCCGATCATATCTACCGCAATCAACCAGGGCTGGCACGAGAGAATAAGCCGCTGTTGTCCCTGTGGGCGCAGTGGTACATCGGGTTGATGGTTCCTCCTGTCATGCTGGCGTTGTTGACCCAGGACCGCGTGCTGGATCTCTCCCCGGATCATTTCCATGTGGAATTCCACGAGACGGGCCGCGCGGCCTGCTTCTGGATAGATGTTCATGAAGACCAGAACGCGCGTCAATTATCTGCTCAGGAACGTATGGAAATGCTGGTGACACGGGCACTGATTCCGGTAATTGAGGCGCTGGAACAAACGGGTGAGATAAACGGTAAACTCATCTGGAGTAATACCGGGTATTTAATCCACTGGTATTTAACAGAGATGAAACCGCTGCTGGGTGATGAGAAAGTCGATGCACTGCGCCAGTCCTGTTTTTTCGCAAAGCAACTTTCTGATGGTCGCGATAACCCGCTGTTCCGGACGGTAGTCCCGCGTGACGGTCTTCTGGTCCGTCGTACTTGCTGCCAGCGCTATCGCCTGCCGGACGTTCAGCAGTGTGGGGATTGCACGCTGAAGTAGAATCATGAATTGCCCGGTGGCGCTTCGCTTACCGGGCCGACAAATCCCTCGACGCGAAGCCGCCACCTGGCGCACATGACTCAGGCTATCTGCTGATTTTCCTCTTCGGCATTACGTTGTGCTTCTTCCGCTTCCTGCTCCAGCAACTGTTTCTCGTACACTTTAAAGAACGGGAAGTAGATAATTGCCGATACGCATGCCAGAACAATCACCAGGATGGCTGCACGGAAATCCCAACCCAGTGCCCATGCGGCCCCTACCGGTGCCGGGGCCGTCCACGGCACAACAGAAATCACGCGACCAATCAGATCGAACTTCATCGCCGCCCATGCCAGCACGGCGTTAACCATTGGTGCCAGCAGGAAGGGAATAAAGAACACCGGGTTCATCACAATCGGCGTACCGAAAATTACAGGTTCGTTGATGTTAAAGAAGCTCGGCACCACGCTTAAACGGCCAATTGAACGCAGGTGGGCAGAGCGGCTTCGCAAGTAGCAGATAACCAGTCCCATCGTGGCTCCTGAACCGCCGATAACAATAAAGAACGTCCAGAAGGCTTCCATAAAGATATGTGGCAGCGGCAGGCTGGCCGCCAGCGCGGTCTGGTTTGCCCCCAGGTTGGTCAACCAGAACATCTGCAGCATCCCGGAGACAATCGCGGCCCCGTGGATACCGGCGAACCACAGCAGGTGACCAATCAGAACCGCCAGCAGGATCGCAGGAAGGGAATCCGCCGCGGAAACCAACGGTTTGAAAATAGACATAATGGCCTGAGGGATCAGCATACCGAACTGAGACTGAATCAGCAGGCTCAGCGGATAAAGCGTCAACACCACGACCAGCACCGGGATTAGCAGATCAAAGGAGTTTTTGATCATCGGCGGCACCTGGTCCGGCAGGCGAATGCCGATATTGTGCGCCTTCAGGAAACGCATCATTTCAACGCAATACACTGCCACCAGAATGGCAGTAAAAATACCGGTTCCGCCAAGGCTATCGACCGGTAATGTGCCTTTGGTTTTCGGTGCCGCGACCAACAGAAACGCCATCAGCGACAGCATCGCGCACATGAACGGGTCCAGCTGATGCGACTTAACGTAGTGTTTACCCAGGTTATAGGCGATTGCCGCACAGATATAGATGGACATGATGCCCATCGTCATATCAAACGGCGTCAGGATCTGACCTTCAAACTGCTTCGCCATATCCAGCCAGGCACGCGCGAAGCCCCAGGTGGTATCAGGCGAAAAAGGTGGGTAAGCGAACACTAACAAAAATGAGCCGACGATCATAAACGGCATTGCGGAAATAAAGCCGTCACGGATCGCCATAACATGACGCTGGGAAGAGATCCGCCCGGCAACGGGGCTGACATAGTTCTCAACGAAACGGAATATCAAATTAAACGCAGCATGGTTGGCAGACATAGCAGATCTCCTGTCAGACGTTTGTTACGGGCGCATTCACGCCATACGTTGTTCCATAAATCAGCTTCACAACCTTGCTGGCTCGTGTACCAGCGGTACTGCTCAGACGGAATGATTTCATAATTTGCTCTTATTATTGGATACAGGGGACGTTACGTACTCAGTATTAATCTCTGCATCACGCTCTGCAACCGGTTACTGTAACCGGTTTCTGTGAATGTGAAGGCGATCCAGAAATCGGGCCTGTGGGGTATTTGTTACTTAAGAGATATTTACAGAGCATAAATTCTTATGACAGATTACGCAGGATATTTGTCAGGAGGAAACAATGAGTTTGCAGTCTGTACAGCAGTTTTTTGCCGACAACGCGCCGGATATAGAAGTAATTGAGCTAAGTCAAAGCACCGCGACCGTTGCCCTGGCCGCTGCCGCACACAATGTTGAGCCGGGTCAGATCGCCAAAACCTTATCCCTGAAGGTTAAAAATGAGGTGATTCTGGTGGTTGCAAAAGGAGATGCGCGGCTGGATAACAAAAAGCTGAAAGAGGCATTTGGCGCGAAAGCGCGCATGCTCAGCAGCGATGAAGTGGTAACCGTAACCGGTCATCCCGTCGGTGGCGTTTGCCCTTTCGGGCTGGAAAACCCGCTTTCAGTTTACTGTGATGTCTCATTGAAACAGTATCCTGAAGTGCTGCCCGCAGCGGGTGCTATTCACAGTGCTGTGCGAATCTCACCTGACAGAATGGCGGAACTGACTTCAGCGAAATGGGTGGATGTCTGTATTTGATCTGAGCGCCAGAACGCATCTGGCGCTCGAAAGGAAAGCTATAAAAATACGGGGGTACTTAATACCGCGCTACGCGCGTCTCTGGCTGGAAGATGCCTGATAATATCCGCAGCATCCAGTAATCCCACATCTGAATTGACTCCCAGCTTTACCATTGCATTGAACTTGTGAGCCCGAATGGTTTTAATATTACGTTCCAGCTGTGCTGCAATTTCCGGTATGGAATAGCCGAAAGACATATATCGCAAAATCGCCCGCTCAGTTGGGCTCAGCATCCGGTTCTGGCTGACATACCAGTGGCTCAGCATGTTATCGTTGATCCGTTGTGTCTCACTTAGCAACGCGACCACGCCTTCCAGCAGATGATCAAGCGGAACCGACTTACTAATAATACCGTGAAGGCGTGAAGGCGAAAGGTGACTGATTAGCCGTGCTTCCATCTCATCAGAAGCCAACACAATTCGCTGAATATCAGCATGGGTAAAAGCCAGATCCCGTAAACAGGCCAGACAGTTACGACGCTCCTCACGCTCATCGGACAACGAATAAATCACCGAGAAAAAAGGCGTATGAGAAAGCGCAGCTTTAAAGCTGTCAAATTTGTTAAAAAGATGCAATGTGTAATGATCGAGCGGAGACATGGCGAAGAGATGCTCCAGCCCGACAGCACTCATTGTGCAATTTTCGATGACGGCGATATGTCTTGTTGCAGTGGTCTTTTCCATTCCTCGAACTCTCCATAGGCCGACATTAAACTCAGCTCTCGCATTCCTTGTGTACTGCTAATCCACGCGTACATATCGGCATTACTGCGCAGGGATAACCGACGCATCGCACTGTTTTTCTGGGCGCTAATCGTTTTGTTGCTCTTCTTGAGCAGGGTCGCAATTTGGTTAATGCCCCAGCCTTTACCCAGCAGACGTAACACCTTGCGCTCGGAGTGAGTCAGGGCAACAAACTGCTCATTCTCATCATCAGGGTCGGTTGTTTCGGGCATTAATAAGGTCTGGCTTATCCGTTCAGCGCGTTCACTGCCAGCACGAATAGCGCTTATCACGCCTTCAATAGGCTCGAGATCTGACAGCAGCGTCGTTTCAGGACGCATGAGCAACTCTACGGCGAGTGGGTAAAGCGGGCGGGACACTAAAAATATCCAGTGGATATCGCGGTACTGATTCAGCAATCCGTAATACTGCTCAAGCGTGCCACGTGGGTTCCGATAATCACCTGAAATATCGGCGATAATGACCTCTGCGCGGCGCAGCTGTAGTAGCGTTAATTCCTGTAAAGAACGGCAGTACGTCAAATCATACTCGGGAAAATGACGCGCCATTACGCCACCCAACCCGCTTTGCATAACGGGTACTCTGCTAATTACAATTCCATGTTTACCATTCGATGGCGTCATAGACCCTCCATGTCCTTTTCAATTACCGAATAACGTTCAAACGCTTCAAGGTTAAACCTGTTTCCATCCCTGAGTGCAAAACGGGTTAATACAAGCATAATGTGAGATATACTTAGTCAATTAAGAATCGCCCAAATCAGGACTAATATCTCACAAATAACAATTAATTTTAATTGGTACACCATGAAAATAATAACAATATAAAATTAGAAAAACTTAATACGACTTTTATATATATTCACAGCAACCATTCATAATATAAATAAAGTAAGCCTCCCTTTGCGCCATAAGTCTCTGCAACTGTTTGCACAAATCTTGATCTGACCAGAGCAAAGGCCATGGCACTTTGTGCTAAAAGTAAGCATTACGGGCCAACGGGCAGGCAGTCTCTCTTTTCTTCAGGGCATTACATGCAGGCAGATCAGTCAACGCAACGTGCTACTACGCGGCTATGTATCCAGTGCGGGCTTTTTCTACTCCAGCACGGGGCGGAAAGCGCCCTGGTCGAGGAACTTTCGACACGGCTCGGGCTGGCGCTCGGGATGGACAGTGTGGAAAGCTCCATCTCGTCAAACGCCATTGTGCTGACCACCATTAAAGACGGGCAATGCCTGACATCCACCCGCAAGAACCACGACCGCGGCATTAATATGCATGTCGTGACGGAGGTGCAGCATATTGTCATTATGGCGGAACACAAACTTCTCGACCTTAAAGAGATAGATAAACGCTTCAACCAAATCAAACCGTTACGTTACCCACGCTGGCTGGTTGTGCTGATGGTGGGGCTGTCATGCGCCTGTTTTTGCAAACTCAATCAAGGCGGATGGGACGGCGCGGTTATCACCTTTTTCGCCAGCAGCATTGCCATGTATGTCCGCCAGTTGCTGACCCACAGGCAACTGCATCCACAAATTAACTTCTGTATCACCGCCTTTGTAGCGACAACGGTCTCCGGCCTGCTGCTGCGTCTGCCCCAGTTCGCCAGTACGCCAACCATCGCGATGGCCGCCAGCGTATTGCTACTGGTGCCTGGTTTTCCGTTAATCAATGCCGTTGCTGATATGTTTAAAGGGCACATTAATACCGGCCTGGCACGCTGGGCGATAGCCAGCCTGCTGACGTTGGCAACCTGTATCGGCGTGGTAATGGCGATGACCTTGTGGGGGTTACCCGGATGGGCGTAATTTATTTTCTGCTCGCACTGGCGCAGGACATGGCGCTGGCTGCTATTCCAGCCGTGGGTTTTGCGATGGTATTCAATGTGCCGCAGCGTGCGCTGCCGTGGTGTGCACTGCTGGGTGCTATTGGTCACGGCTCACGCATGGCCATGATGGCGGCGGGCTTTAATATCGAATGGTCGACGTTTATGGCCTCCATGCTGGTCGGCAGCATCGGCATTCAGTGGTCGCGCTGGTATCTGGCGCATCCCAAGGTCTTTACCGTCGCGGCGGTGATCCCCATGTTTCCGGGCATTTCAGCTTATACGGCGATGATTTCGGCGGTAAAAATCAGCCACTTCGGCTACAGCGAACCGCAAATGATCCTGCTGCTGAGCAATTTCCTCAAGGCATCGTCCATTGTCGGCGCGCTCTCCATCGGCCTGTCGATCCCCGGTTTATGGCTGTATCGCAAGCGCCCGCGCGTTTGACATTTGTGTTCTCACGCTGCCATGGTGATAATCCTTTATTCCGTCTGGTGATGATAAGGAAAAGCAGTGGCTAACCCTGGCAGCGAACGCGTCGACCATAATGAAGAATCCAGCCTGAAGGACAAAATTTTTCAGAGCGCCATCGCGCTGTTTGCTGAATACGGGCTGAACGGTGCGCGCATGGAGCAAATCGCCGAGAAAGCAGGCACCACCAAACGGATGGTGGTGTATCACTTCAAAAACAAAGAAAACCTTTACCTTCTGGCGCTGGAGTATGTCTATACCCAAATCCGCGCCAGTGAGAAAGCGCTCAGTCTTGCCGGGATGCCGCCGGTCGAAGCGCTGGTACATCTGGTTGAAGCCACGTTTGATTATCACGCCGACCACCCGGACTACATCCGCATCATCTGCATGGAGAACATGCAGCGCGGCCGCTTTATGCAGCAGTCCAGCTATTTGCGCCAGGTTAACCGCAGCGCTCTGGAATTGCTGGAGGAAATTTTGCGTCGCGGAAAGGAAAAGCAACTCTTCAACCAGACGGTAGACGCGCGCGATCTTCACCGTCTTATCAGCAGCTTTAGCTTCCATTACGTCGCCAACAGCTACACCTTTACCCTGCTGTTTGAAGATGGCGCAGACGAGCAGGCCCAGCGTCAACACTACCGAAAAATGGCGGTTCAGGTGGCGCTTCGTTACACCTGCCCTTAAAATCGCTTGCAATTATATCGCGCACTATCTATATTTTCTTCATGAACGCAAAAACGAACGATACCACCGCCGCGCTGCTGCTGGATAACCAGCTCTGCTTTGCTCTCTATTCGGCAAACCTGGCGCTGAACAAGCTGTACCGGCAACTGCTGGCACCGCTGAACCTGACTTACCCGCAATACCTTGTGATGCTGGTGTTGTGGGAACAGGATGACATAACGGTGTCGGACATTGGCGAACGGTTGTTCCTTGATTCAGCCACGCTGACGCCACTGCTGAAACGTCTGGAAAGCGCAGGGTTGATTCTCCGCCAGCGCTCCCGTCAGGATGAGCGTCAGGTTGCTGTCACCCTGAGTGATGCGGGTCGCAGCCTGCAGCAGCAGGCCGCTGGTATCCCGCAGGCCGTAGGATGCGCGGCGCAGTGTGATACTGACACGATGCTGGCGCTCAAGCAGCAGCTCGAACTTTTACGACAACAGCTCCAGCGCGCGTAAGGCTATACTTTACGCGTATTTATTTAACCATATATATCGCACGCTATTTAATAGCACACATAAATGTAAGATGAGGAACCTGCCATGTCTTTAGAAAAAGTTGTCTACACTGCCAAAGCCAAAGCCACCGGAGGCCGCGATGGCCGCGCTACCTCTTCCGACGGCGTCCTGGATGTCAAACTGGGTGTGCCAAAAGAGATGGGCGGCATGGGCGGTGACGTCACCAACCCGGAACAGCTGTTCGCTGCTGGTTATTCTGCCTGCTTCCTGGGCGCGATGAAGTTCGTTGCCGCACGCGATAAATTCGCCCTGCCGAAAGACGCCTTTATTGAAGGTGAAGTGGGTATCGGCCCACTGCCAACCGGCTTTGGTATTGAGGCGAAACTGAACATCCACGTAGAAGGTATGGACGCAGCAGAAGCCAAAAAACTGGTGGATGCCGCACACATTGTTTGCCCGTACTCCAATGCCACTCGCGGTAACATTGATGTGACGCTGAATATCATCGCGTAATGCAGGCCGCAACCCTCTTCCGACCGGGAGAGGGTTGCCCCCTCCTTCCCTCTTTCTCTCTGTGCTACCATAAGCCCATATCACGCCCGTCGTCATCAGCAGAGAAAGTGTTATGTCCTCCAGAATCCTGACCACCAGCATTGCTGGCATTGATGCCTTTATGCGCGACCCTCGCGGTGTGTTAACTCACGCCGACGGCGGTACGCTTGCGGTATTTGCCGACAACGCCCCGGCGTTTTATGCGATAACGCCGGAACGTCTGGCGCAGCTTTTGGATATCGAAGCGCGACTGTCTCGTCCGGCGAGCGATGTCACCCTGGACAACCAGTTCTTTGAGGAACCGGATAACGTCCCCGTGGCGGTGCCGATAGGGAAATTCCCTATGTACGCTGGCTGGCAACCGGATGCGGATTTCCAGCGACAGGCTGCGCTGTGGGGCATCGCGCTCTCACAGCCCGTCACACCGGAAGAACTGGCCGCTTTCGTCGCTTACTGGCAAGCGGAGGGAAAAGTGTTCCACCATGTTCAGTGGCAGCAAAAGCTCGCACGCAGCATTCAAATCAACCGGGCCAGCAACAATGGCCAGCCAAAACGCGATATCAACGCTTTTTCAGAACCGGATAAACAGATCCCAAATGGATTCCGAGGTGCAAAATGAAAAACGTCGGCGACCTGATGAAACGTCTACAAAAGATGATGCCTGCCAACGTGAAGCCCGCTTTCACCACGGGTGAGGAGCTGCTGGCATGGCAAAAAGAGCAGGGAGAAATTCGCGCAGCGGCCCTCGCCCGCGAAAACCGCGCGATGAAAATGCAGCGCACCTTTAACCGCTCAGGCATCCGCCCGCTGCACCAGAACTGCTCTTTCGATAACTATAAAATTGAAACCACCGGACAAATGAACGCCCTTGCCGCGGCCCGTCAGTATGTGGATGAGTTTGACGGCAACATTGCCAGCTTTATCTTTAGCGGCAAACCTGGCACCGGGAAAAACCACCTCGCGGCAGCCATCTGCAACGAACTGCTGCTGCGCGGGAAATCCGTCTTGATCATCACCGTGGCCGATATTATGTCCGCCATGAAAGACACCTTCAGCAACCGCGAAACCAGCGAAGAGCAGCTCCTGAACGACCTGAGCAATGTGGATCTGCTGGTTATTGACGAAATTGGCGTCCAGACCGAATCCCGCTATGAAAAAGTGATCATCAATCAGATTGTCGACCGCCGCTCGTCATCGAAACGCCCGACCGGCATGCTGACGAACCATAACATCGACGAGATGACCCGCCTGCTGGGTGAGCGTGTCATGGACCGCATGAAGCTCGGTAACAGCCTGTACGTCATCTTTGACTGGGAAAGCTATCGCAGCCGCGTCACCGGTAAAGAGTATTAGGATATTTCCAGGAAAGGGAGAGGGTCCGGCGGTATATACTGGTGCCACTTCCGACCCAAACGGACCCTTTTGAGTAAACCATGATGAAAAAACAGTTTCTTCTCAGCACGTTTTTAGGCGCACTGCTGGTGACCGGCGCAGTGCAGGCGGCGTCCTGGCAGGAATCCCTGTCCAGCGCGGCCAACGAGCTAACCAAAGAGAGCGGCAGTTCTCAGGGCGGGCTGTCAGCCTCTTCTCTCACCAGTCTGCTGGGTAATAGCTCTCAAAGCCTGAGCGCAGGTACGATGAACAACGCGGCGGGTATTCTGGAGTATTGCGCGAAGCAGAAACTGGCTTCCGTCACCGATACCCAAAACATCAAAAATCAGGTACTGGGCAAACTCGGTCTGGATACGCAGGAGCAGAAAGCCGATACCAACTATATGGACGGCATTCAGGGCTTACTGAACGCGCAAAACGGCCAGCAGCTCAACCTGAGCACCCTCGGAAACTCTTCCCTGGCGAAGCAGGTGAAAACCAAAGCCTGCGATCTGGTTCTGAAACAAGGCGTTAATTTCCTCTCCTGAGCCACCTCATTTTCTGCCACAACACGCCGCGTTTATTACGTTACTCTTTCAACGCGGCGTGAAAGCAGCCTTTTCCCACCCTGCCACCGTCTCAGCATCCGCATGTCAGGATGCGACCAGCGTCAAAAAAACTTTTTTATAAACCAAATCCTAACAACAGCACATTTTCGTGACACTAAAATTGCAGCTAAACGTCATCGCAATTACATTGTATTACCCAAAAAATAATCACTTAGCCAGCGAAGTAACTGGCATCATGAGGATATGCAGTTGTCAGAGTTAATGTCCCTTATCCTTTTTCTGGCTTCCGTCGGCATCTACGCCTGGAAAGCTGGCCGTAACACCTGGTGGTTTATTGCTACCCTGGCGGTGCTCGGCATTTTTGTTATTTTGAACATTACCTTATACGCCAGCGATTACTTTACCGGTGACGGTATTAACGATGCCGTACTCTATACCCTCACCAACAGTCTGACCGGCGCGGGAGTTAGTAAGTACATACTTCCTGGTTTGGGTGTGGTCGTTGCACTGGTGACCATCTTTGGCGCACTGGCCTGGATACTGCGCCGTCGCCGCCACCATCCACACCATATGGGCTACAGTCTGTTGGCGCTTTTCCTTGCGCTGGCCTCGGTGGATGCCAGCCCGGCGTTCCACCAGATCACCGAACTGGTGAAATCTCAGTCGCGCGATGGCGACCCGGATTTCGTTGCGTACTATAAAGAGCCTTCGAAGAAGATCGACAACCCGAAGCTCAATCTGGTCTACATCTACGGCGAAAGCCTGGAACGGACCTATTTTGATAACGATGCCTTCCCGAATCTGACCCCGGAACTTGGCGCGTTAAAAAACGAAGGCATCGACTTCAGCCACACCATGCAACTCCCCGGCACCGATTACACCATCGCTGGGATGGTTGCATCCCAGTGCGGTATCCCGCTGTTCGCCCCGTTTGAAGGCAACGCATCGGCGTCTATGTCGAGCTTCTTCCCGCAGAATATCTGCCTTGGCGATATCCTGAAAAATTCCGGCTACGAAAACTACTTTATGCAGGGCGCTAACCTGCGTTTCGCCGGGAAAGACGTGTTCCTGAAATCGCACGGTTTTGAGCATCTTTACGGCTCGGAAGAGTTAAAAACCACGGTGGCAGACCCGTCCTATCGCAACGACTGGGGTTTCTACGACGATACCGTTCTTGATGAAACCTGGAAAAAATTTGAAGAACTGTCCCGCTCCGGCAAGCGTTTTTCCCTCTTTGCCCTGACCGTAGACACCCACCACCCTGATGGCTTTGTGTCACGCACCTGTAAACGCAAAAGCTATGATATTAATGGCAAAAACAACAAATCCTTCAGCGCTGTCACCTGCAGCCAGGAGCATATCGCCGCGTTAATCGAGAAAATCAAAGCCTCGCCGTACTTTAAAAACACGGTGATCGTCGTCTCGTCTGACCATCTGGCGATGAAAAATACCGCGTGGGATGAACTGAACAAACAGGATCGCAGCAACCTGTTCTTCGTGCTGCGCGGCGATCGGCCCCAGCAGGAAGTGATTGCCACAAAACGCAATTCGATGGATAACGGCGCAACCGTGCTGGATATTCTGGGCGGGGATAACTTTATCGGACTTGGCCGCAGTACGCTGTCCGGGCAGTCGCTGTCGGAAGTTTTCCTCAACATGAAGGAGAAAATCCTCGCGTGGAAGCCAGATATCATTCGCCTGTGGAACTTCCCGAAAGAGATGAAGGAATTCACCATCGACCAGGATAAAAATATGATTGCCTTCTCCGGCAGTCATTTCCGCCTGCCGCTGCTGCTGCGCGTTTCGGATAACCGCGTCGAACCGCTGCCGGAAAGCGAATATTCCGCGCCGCTGCGATTCCAGCTGGCCGATTTCGCCCCACGCGATAATTTCGTCTGGATCGACCGCTGCTACAAAATGGGCCAGCTCTGGTCTCAACCGCTGTCGCTTTCTACCGACTGGTGTGTCTCTCAGGGGCAACTGGGCGGGCAGCAAACTGTTCAGCACGTTGATAAACCACACTGGAAGGGTAAAACGGCGTTTAACGATACGGTTATCGATACGGCGCGCTATCAGCGTAACGTCGATATGCTGAAAATCGTCGACAACGACATTCGTTACAAGGCGGACAGCTTTATCTTTAACGTAGCCGGAGCCCCGGAAGAGGTTAAACAGTTCAGCGGTATCTCCCGCCCTGAATCCTGGGGACGCTGGTCCAACGCGCAACTGGGTGATGAGGTGAAAATTGAATACACCCATCCGCTGCCGGAAAAATTCGATCTGGTGATCACCGCCAAAGCGTTTGGCCCGAATGCTAACCGCCCTGTGCCGGTACGGGTTGGCGATACCGAACAGATGCTGACGCTCGGCAACGACATCACCACTACCACGCTGCATTTCGATAACCCGTCGCGCAGCAATACCGTGGTGATTGTGCCGCCCGATCCGCAATCCACGAATGAAGGCAACATCCTCGGCCACTCCCCGCGCAAGCTGGGCATCGGAATGGTGGAAATCAAAATAGTAAGTCGCGCAGGCTAACGGTTCGCTATGCTGAACTTTCGTCTGACAACCGATAAAGACATCGCCGCTCTGCCCGCCATTGAACGCGCTGCTGGTCAGCGCTTTAGTGAATGGCCAGCCCTGGCGTGGCTTGCTGACAGCCCCGTCATCTCCGTCGGGGAACACCGGCGCTACGCTGAAAAGGGAATGAGCTGGCTGGCACTGGCGGAGGAAAAACCGGTTGGTTTTATTCTTGCAGAGGTGCATCCCTCATCGCTGTTTATTGTGGAACTCTCGGTTCATCTGGACTGGCAGGGAAAGGGCGCAGGCCGGCAGCTCATCTCGTGTGTCGCAGACACGGCCCGCACGTTGGGGCTAACTTCGCTGACGTTGACGACATTTCGCGACGTGCCGTGGAATGCGCCCTTTTATGCGCGGCTGGGGTTTGAAATGATCGCGGTGCTAACGCCTGAACTGCACCAGAAACGAGAGGAAGAAACGGCGCACGGTTTAGCGTATGAATCCCGCTGCGCCATGCGCCTGCCTCTGTAATATCGCCGCTTACCGGGCCTACAAAAACTGCACGCGCCGGGTCAGGCAAAACCGTCACCCGGCGCAACGCACGGTGTTAGAACGTTTCCCAGTTATCACCCGCATCGGCCGTCGCAGTTTTACGCGCCATTACCGGAGCAGCAACGGTTTTCGCGGAGGCAAGCTCACGCGCTTTCATCTGCTCCTGTTGAATGCGGAACACCGCGACCGCCTGCGTCAGACGGCTCGCCTGCTCTTCCAGCGCTGCCGCCGCAGCAGCAGACTCTTCCACCAGCGAGGCGTTCTGCTGAGTCACGCGATCCATCTCAGCCACCGCCAGGCCGACCTGGTCAATACCGCGGCTCTGCTCGTCAGAGGCAGAGGCAATTTCGCCCATGATGTCGGTCACGCGGGTAACCGCATTAACGATTTCGCCCATCGTCTCACCAGCGCTTTCAACCAGCGTAGAGCCAAGCTCAACCCGCCCGACAGAATCTTCAATCAGGCTCTTAATTTCACGGGCCGCCTGAGCGCTACGCTGCGCCAGGTTACGCACCTCACCGGCAACCACCGCAAAACCACGTCCCTGCTCACCTGCACGAGCGGCTTCAACCGCGGCGTTAAGAGCAAGAATGTTGGTCTGGAAAGCAATGCCGTCGATCACGCTAATAATGTCTGCGATTTTCTGGGAACTGCCCGCGATATCACGCATGGTTTGCACCACGTTATCTACCACTTTACCGCCTTTCTGCGCGGTTTCAGATGCGCTCAGCGCCAGGTTACTCGCCTGACGGGCGTTCTCGGCGTTCTGTTTCACGGTGGCAGTCAGTTGTTCCATGCTGGCCGCGGTCTCTTCCAGGGAAGCGGCCTGCTGTTCAGTACGTGACGAGAGATCGTTATTGCCCATTGAGATCTCGCTCGCACCGCTGTAGATAGCGTTTGCACCGTTACGCACGTCGCCAACGGTACGCACCAGCTCGCCCTGCATGTGGCGCAGCGAGTCGGCCAGCATACCCATTTCGTTAGAGCCTTCCACATCGATACGCTTCACCAGATCGCCGCTGGCGATATGGCGGATACTGTCGATCAGACGGTTCATCGGAGAAATCAGCGCCTGCTTAATGCCCAGCCAGACGGCAACGATCACCACCAGTACAGCCACCAGCACACTAATCAGCACCCAGATAGCCTGGCTGTAGGAGCTATTGCTGTCTTTCACCGCCGTTTCGTACAGCTTGTCGTTCTGCTGCAGGTAGTTCACGTACTGCTTCTCAAAGCCATCCTGGTAGCTCTGGGTCGGCTGGTCGAAGAAGTCGTTAATTTTGCCTGCACCCAACAGCTGGATCAGTTCAGCCAGCGCACCGTGATAGATATCGTAGTTACGCTTGATCTCCATCGCGGCGGCCTCGCTCTGACGCGGGTCACGTGGCAGAGCCTCGTAGTCAGCCCAGTTTTTTTCCGCCTGTTTCAGAGAGGCAGACGCAATCTGCATCAAATCAGAAACGGTCGCGCCGCTGCCGATATTGTTCTGATCCATCATGTAGCGGATGCCTGCGCGGTTCAGGGTATTACGGGTTTGCAGCAGCGCCACCCAGCTACCGTTCAGGGTGGATTGTTGCTGACGAATGGTTTGCAGGACGGTGAAGTTCTCTTTGTCATGCTTGAGAGCATTGAAGAAAAGACCACCGGAAGTGAGTTGTAAAAGGCCAAAAATAGCTAAGACCAGCAATAAACTGGTGACAATCTTGATACGGTTTAACATGTTTTCTCTTTCCATCAGACAGATAACAGGATTTTCGGCCTGGGAAAGGAAAACTTTACGAAAAACGTACTATTAATAGTGATATTTCCATCAGGACACCATGTTGAGGTGTTACGAAACGATTAACCCCCAATCTGCGAGGCACACGATTTCATTCTTTTGCTGTATTCCTCAAAGTACGTACTCACCGCAACGTAGGCTTTATGACCGTTAATCATAAAATTCACCCCGGCGGTTTGTTCATCATCATTTTTCATGACAACACGCCCTCCACTGATAGCAGTTTGTAGTGCTGCAAAGTCAGGTGTAGCCAGTACAAGATTGGTTTGTATATTACGTAATTTTCTTTTGAGCGCAAAAAGTGATTCAAGTGCTAATAGTCTAAATGCTTTATCATCGATATTAAGGTATGAGCTCGACGCAATAAACATACACTGTGCAATTTGAGAAGCCAGATCATAGTTATGGCTTTGAATATCTAATGCATATCGTTTGTTATAAATTGTACCAACTGCGCCAGCACTCCCTCCGACTATAATCGTTTCTGTAGATTTTGTCGCAAGTCCAATTGCACTGGTCAATAAGCCAATAAAGGTGACCTCTCCCGCAGCGCTGGCTTGCATTCTTTTTTTATCAGCTTCGCGTTCCCATAGAGTTGCGTAAAATGCAAATCTTTCGTTCACATCACTCAAACTGTTCAGGGAGTATTCAGAAAACTTACACATTTTCTTACTACTATCACGACAATTATCATCCAAATCAACAACAGGGACAGGTAAAGGGCTTGTACATGCGGTCAAAAAAAGGATAAAGAATGATGCTATTGTCTTTTTCATCCTGAGATACCCCTACCGCGAATACAGGGTGAAATTTATAACATGGGCCCCATCAGCATCAATATCCGCATCAGAAATATAATAAACGTGTTCCCCAAAAGGGGTTTGCGCAAGATATATCACTACGGGAGGATTACCCTCCGTATCACTTTTAATCTCCGCCAGCACCGACATATTCACCACCTGAATATAACATAAGTAACTGTACATTTTCAGTTATAGACAGGCGAATTAGTTTTGTCACTACGACTTATTCATTGTGATAAAAATATAAAAACTAAACCTTTTATCAATGCTTCCCTCTCCTTTATCAGAAGAGGGCAGAATAAAAGACAACTATTCACTGCGTTCGGCGAGATGCCGGTTCCCCAGTTCAATAAACTCTTCCAGCAAAGCCGTGAGCTGTTTCATCTTCTCTGGCGTGTATTCCGCCTCAATCTGCTGGTACGCCTCTTCCACCTGCGCCTGGGCGTGCTCATACAGCGCGTTGCCCTCTTTGGTCAGCGACACGTACAGCTTGCGCTGGTCATTCACCGGCTTTAAGCGCAGCACCAGGCCGTCGCGCTCCATACGCGTGAGAATGCCCGTCAGGCTCGGCCGCAAGATGCAGGTACGAAACGCCAGGTCGTGAAAATCCATCGACGGATGTTCGGCCAGCACCCGCACGATGCGCCACTGCTGCTCGGTCAGGTTATGCCGCTTCACAATCGGGCGGAAGTAGGACATCGCCGCTTCCCGCGCCTGCAACAGCGCGATAGTTAATGAATCATGCATAGCCACCTCCGAAAATCATTAACAAGTAAACAATTCAATAATGATGTTTTTATAAACAGCCTGTTTTACGTCAAAAAGTCTAACAGAAACAACCTGATTTTATTAACTATATGATAAATATATTCTTTATGGTTTATATGTAAATTTATTGTTATTCATATCACAAATTTTTCACTTCTGATTGCGAAACGAACAGCAAAAGCATAAAACCAGATCATTAACATATTAATGAAATCGATATCGGAAATCCGGCCTGAGGAATATGTCAATGAAAGGTACTGTTTTTGCCGTAGCGCTGAACCATCAAAGCCAGCGTGAAGCCTGGGGTGAGGCGTTTGAAAAAGCCCCCTACAACACGCCGCCGAAAACCGCCGTCTGGTTTATCAAGCCGCATAACACCGTGATCCGCACGGGTGAGCCGATCCCGTTCCCGCAGGGCGAAACGGTCTTAAGTGGCGCGACAGTGGCGCTGGTGGTCGGCAAAATAGCCAGTAAGGTACGTGTGGAAGACGCACCGGAGTACATCGCCGGATATGCGCTGGCGAACGAAGTGAGCCTGCCGGAAGAGAGCTTTTACCGCCCGGCGATCAAAGCCAAATGCCGCGACGGATTTTGTCCGCTGGGTGAAATGACCACCGTTGATAACGTTGATAACGTTGATAACCTGACCATCATCACCGAAATCAACGGTCGCGAAGCGGACCACTGGAACACCGCCGATCTTCAGCGCAATGCCGCCGAACTGCTCAGCGCCCTGAGCGAATTCGCCACCCTCAACCCCGGCGATGCGATCCTGCTCGGCACGCCGCACTCACGCGTGCCGCTGCAGCCGGGCGATCGTGTGCGCATTCTGGCGAAAGGTTTTCCGCCGCTGGAAAACCCGGTGGTGGATGAGCGCGACGTTGCCATCGCTCACGGCCCGCACCCGCACGCCACGCTCTTCGCCCTCGGGCTGAACTACGCCGACCACGCCAGCGAACTGGCGTTTACGCCGCCCACCGAGCCGCTGGTATTTATCAAAGCCCCCAACACCTTCAACGGCGATAACCAGACCTCGGTACGCCCGAACAACGTTGAATATATGCACTACGAAGCGGAGCTGGTGGTGGCCATCGGCAAAACCGCCCGCAAGGTGAGCGAAGCCGAGGCAATGGACGTTGTTGCGGGCTACACAGTCTGTAACGACTACGCCATCCGCGACTACCTGGAAAACTACTACCGCCCGAACCTGCGGGTGAAAAGTCGCGACGGGCTGACCCCCATCAGCCCGAACATCGTGCCAAAAGAAGCCATTCCCGAGCCGCACAACCTTCGCCTTCGCACCTTCGTCAACGGCGAATTGCGTCAGGAAGGCACCACGGCAGATCTGATCTTCAGCATCCCGTTCCTGATTGCGTACCTGAGCGATTTTATGACCCTGCAGCCGGGCGACATGATTGCCACCGGCACCCCCAAAGGGCTGTCCGACGTGGTACCGGGTGACGAAGTGGTGGTGGAAGTGGAAGGCGTGGGCCGCCTGGTGAACCGGATTGTCAGCGAGGAGACTGCAAAATGAAAAAGATTAACCACTGGATCAACGGTAAAAACGTCGCCGGAAGCGACTACTTCCACACCACCAACCCGGCCTCCGGCGAGGTATTAGCGGAAGTCGCCTCAGGCGGTGAAACCGAGATCCATCAGGCCGTTGCCGCCGCTAAAGAAGCCTTCCCGAAATGGGCCAACCTGCCGATGAAAGAGCGCGCGCGCCTGATGCGTCGGCTGGGCGATCTGATTGACCAGAACGTGCCCGAGATCGCCGCCATGGAAACCGCCGATACCGGCCTGCCGATCCACCAGACCAAAAACGTGCTCATTCCACGCGCCTCGCACAACTTCGAGTTCTTCGCCGAAGTGTGCCAGCAGATGAACGGCAAAACCTATCCGGTCGACGACAAAATGCTGAACTACACCCTGGTGCAGCCGGTCGGGGTTTGCGCGCTGGTGTCGCCGTGGAACGTGCCGTTTATGACCGCCACCTGGAAGGTCGCGCCGTGCCTGGCGCTGGGCAACACGGCGGTGCTGAAGATGTCTGAACTCTCCCCGCTGACTGCCGATCGTCTGGGCGAACTGGCGCTGGAAGCGGGCATCCCGGCGGGCGTGCTGAACGTGGTGCAGGGCTACGGTGCCACGGCGGGCGACGCGCTGGTGCGCCACCACGACGTTCGCGCCGTCTCTTTTACCGGCGGCACCGCCACCGGGCGCAACATCATGAAAAACGCCGGGCTGAAGAAATACTCCATGGAGCTGGGCGGCAAATCCCCGGTGCTGATATTTGAAGATGCCGACATTGAGCGCGCGCTGGACGCCGCCCTGTTCACCATCTTCTCCATTAACGGCGAGCGCTGCACCGCAGGCTCACGCATCTTCATCCAGCAGAGCATCTACCCGGAATTCGTCAAACGCTTTGCCGAACGCGCCAACCGCCTGCGCGTGGGCGACCCGACCGATCCGAACACCCAGATTGGCGCGCTGATCAGCAAGCAGCACTGGGAGAAAGTCTCCGGCTATATCCGCCTCGGCATTGAGGAAGGCGCGACCCTGCTGGCGGGCGGCCCGGACAAACCAACCGATCTGCCTGCGCACCTGCAAGGCGGCAACTTCCTGCGCCCGACCGTGCTGGCGGACGTCGACAACCGGATGCGCGTGGCGCAGGAGGAGATCTTCGGGCCGGTGGCCTGCCTGCTGCCGTTCAAAGACGAAGCGGAAGGTCTGCGTCTGGCGAACGACGTCGAGTACGGTCTGGCGTCATACATCTGGACGCAGGACGTCAGCAAAGTGCTGCGTCTGGCACGCAACATTGAAGCCGGAATGGTATTTGTGAACACCCAGAACGTGCGCGACCTCCGTCAGCCGTTTGGCGGCGTAAAAGCCTCCGGCACCGGTCGCGAAGGCGGCGAGTACAGCTTCGAGGTCTTCGCGGAGATGAAAAACGTCTGTATCTCCATGGGCGACCATCCGATTCCAAAATGGGGGATCTGATCATGGGAAAATTAGCCTTAGCAGCAAAAATCACACACGTTCCGTCAATGTATCTCTCTGAACTGCCGGGCAAAAACCACGGCTGTCGCCAGTCGGCCATCGACGGGCATAAAGAGATCAGCAAGCGCTGCCGCGAGCTGGGCGTGGACACCATCATCGTGTTCGACACCCACTGGCTGGTGAACAGCGCGTATCACATCAACTGTGCGGATCACTTCTCAGGCGTCTACACCAGCAACGAACTGCCGCACTTTATCCGCGACATGACCTACGACTACGACGGCAACCCGGCACTCGGGCAGCTGATTGCCGACGAAGCGGTGAAGCGCGGCGTGCGCGCCAAAGCGCACAACATCCCGAGCCTCAAGCTGGAGTACGGCACGCTGGTGCCGATGCGCTACATGAACAGCGATAAACATTTCAAAGTGATCTCCATCTCGGCGTTCTGCACGGTTCACGACTTCGCCGACAGCCGCAGGCTCGGTGAGGCCATCATCAGCGCGATTGAAAAATATGACGGCACCGTGGCGGTGCTTGCCAGCGGCTCGCTCTCGCACCGCTTTATCGACGACCAGCGTGCGGAAGAAGGGATGAACAGCTACACCCGCGAGTTCGACCGCCAGATGGACGAGCGCGTGGTGAAGCTGTGGCGCGAAGGCCAGTTCAGGGAGTTTTGCAGCATGCTGCCGGAGTACGCCGACTACTGCTACGGCGAGGGCAACATGCACGACACGGTGATGCTGCTGGGGATGCTCGGCTGGGACAAGTACGAGGGCAAGGTGGAGTTTCTCACCGAGCTGTTCGCCAGCTCCGGCACCGGCCAGGTCAACGCCGTTTTCCCGCTGCCCGCGTAAGGAGCCACCATGCCGCACTTTATTGCTGAATGTACCGACAATATTCGCGAGCAGGCCGACCTGCCGGGGTTGTTCGCCAAAGTGAACGAGGCGCTGGCCGCCACGGGCATTTTCCCGCTCGGCGGCATCCGCAGCCGTGCGCACTGGCTGGATACCTGGCAGATGGCCGACGGGAAGCATGATTACGCCTTTGTGCACATGACGCTGAAGATCGGCGCGGGACGCAGCCTGGAAAGCCGTGAAGAAGTGGCGGAGATGCTGTTTGCGCTGATCAAAACCCACTTTGTAGAGCTAATGGCGAGCCGTTATCTGGCGCTGTCGTTTGAGCTCGCCGAGCTGCACCCGACGCTCAATTACAAACAAAACAACGTGCACGCCTTGTTTAAGTAACGCGCTCGGTCAGTCCCCTCTCCCTGTGGGAGAGGGTTAGGGTGAGGGGATACCACTGCGGCCTGATGCCCTCACCCCGGCCCTCTCCCACGGGGAGAGGGAGAAAACAAATAAAAACAGGATATCGCCATGCTCGACAAACACACCCATACCCTGATCGCCCACCGCCTGCATCAGGCGGAGCAATCCCGCGAGCAGATCCGCCAGATCTCGCTCGACTACCCGACGATCACCATTGACGACGCCTACGCCGTACAGCGCGAATGGGTGAGCCTGAAAATCGCCGAAGGCCGCGTACTGAAAGGCCACAAGATCGGCCTGACCTCAAAAGCGATGCAGGCCAGCTCGCAAATCAGCGAACCGGACTACGGCGCGCTGCTGGATGACATGTTCTTTCATGACGGCTGCGATATCCCCGTCGATCGCTTTATCGTCCCGCGCATCGAAGTGGAGCTGGCGTTCGTGCTGGCGAAACCGCTGCGCGGCCCGAACTGCACCATCTTCGACGTCTATAACGCTACGGATTACGTCATCCCCGCGCTGGAGCTGATTGACGCCCGCTGCCACAACGTTGACCCGGAAACCCAACGCCCGCGCAAAGTGTTCGACACCATCTCCGACAACGCCGCCAACGCTGGCGTGATCCTCGGCGGCCGCCCGATTAAGCCCGACGAGCTGGATCTGCGCTGGATCTCCGCCCTGCTCTACCGCAACGGCGTGATTGAAGAGACTGGCGTCGCCGCAGGCGTGCTTAACCACCCGGCGAACGGCGTGGCGTGGCTGGCAAACAAACTTGCGCCATACGACGTGCAGCTTGAACCGGGCCAGATCATCCTCGGCGGATCGTTCACCCGCCCGGTGGCGGCCAGCAGAGGCGATACCTTCCACGTGGACTACGGCAACATGGGCTCCATCAGTTGCCGTTTTGTTTAGGAGAGAACCATGCAAAACGCTTTCAAAGCAGCGCTGAAATCGGGCCGGCCGCAAATCGGCCTGTGGCTGGGGCTGACCAGCAGCTATAGCGCCGAACTGCTGGCAGGCGCGGGCTTCGACTGGCTGCTGATCGACGGCGAACATGCGCCAAATAACGTGCAGACCGTCTTAACGCAGCTGCAGGCCATCGCGCCATATGCCAGCCAGCCGGTGGTGCGCCCGTCGTGGAACGATCCGGTGCAGATCAAACAGCTTCTGGACATTGGGGCGCAAACCCTGCTGGTGCCAATGGTGCAAAACGCTGACGAAGCGCGTCTGGCGGTAAGTGCCACACGCTATCCCCCCGTGGGCATTCGCGGCGTGGGCAGCGCACTGGCAAGAGCGTCACGCTGGAACCGCATCCCGGATTACCTGCAACAGGCCAACGACGCCATGTGCGTGCTGGTACAGATTGAAACCCGCGAGGCGCTGAAAAATCTGCCGCAGATCCTGGATGTCGAAGGCGTCGATGGCGTGTTTATCGGCCCGGCGGATCTCAGCGCCGACATGGGTTTTGCCGGTAATCCCCAGCACCCCGAAGTTCAGGCGGCGATTGAAAATGCGATCGCGCAGATCCGTGCGGCGGGTAAAGCACCCGGCATCCTGATGGCGAATGAACAACTGGCAAAACGCTATCTCGAACTCGGCGCGCTGTTTGTCGCCGTCGGCGTCGACACCACCCTGCTCGCCCGCAGCGCCGAGGCGCTGGCAGCACGTTTTATCGATAAACCGGTTACGTCAGTCAATAACAATAAATCCGTCTACTGAACGGACGATGTGGAGCGCAACATGACGACCTCAACTCAAGCTGTAGAACATCGCGTGATTAATAAGCTGTTCCGTCGTTTGATCGTGTTTCTCTTTATCCTGTTTGTCTTTTCGTTTCTCGACCGCATTAACATTGGCTTTGCCGGGCTGACGATGGGTAAAGATCTGGGCCTCACCTCCACCATGTTTGGCCTGGCGGCGACGCTGTTTTACGTCACCTACGTACTGTGCGGTATCCCCAGCAACATCATGCTGGCGAAGGTCGGCGCGCGTCGCTGGATCGCCGGGATCATGGTGGTGTGGGGTATCGCCTCCACCTGCACCATGTTCGCCACCAGCCCCGAAACGCTTTACGTGCTGCGCATGCTGGTGGGCATTGCCGAGGCCGGTTTCCTGCCTGGCATTCTGGTCTATCTCACCTGGTGGTTCCCGGCCTATCACCGCGCCCGTGCCAACGCGCTGTTTATGATCGCCATGCCGGTGACCATGATGCTCGGCTCGATCCTCTCCGGGTACATTCTGGCGATGGACGGGCTGTGGAACCTCAAAGGCTGGCAGTGGCTGTTCCTGCTGGAAGGGCTGCCGTCGGTCGTGCTCGGCGTGGTGACCTGGTTTTACCTCAACGACACGCCGGATCAGGCCACCTGGCTGGATGAGGACGAAAAACAGGCGCTGAAAACGATGATCGCCCGCGAGCAGGAGATCGCCGTTGCCCAATCCGTCACGCCACGATCGACGCTTCGCGAAGTGCTAACGCCCGCAGTGCTGCTCTATACGCTGGCCTACTTCTGCCTGACCAACACGCTGAGCGCGATCAACATCTGGACGCCGCAGATCCTGCAGAGCTTCAACACCGGCAGCAGCAACATTGTGATCGGCCTGCTGGCGGCGATCCCGCAGTTTTGCACCATCCTCGGGATGATCTGGTGGAGCCGCCGCTCCGACAGGCTGAAAGAGCGAAAAAAGCACACCATCCTGCCGTACCTGTTCGCGGCGGCGGGATGGATGCTCGCCTCGGCAACCGATCACAGCCTGATCCAGCTGCTTGGCATCATCATGGCCTCAACCGGATCGTTTACCGCCATGGCGATATTCTGGACCACGCCGGATCAGGTTATTAGCCTGCAGTCCCGCGCGGTGGCGCTGGCGGTGATTAACGCCATCGGCAACGTCGGTTCAGCCGTCAGCCCGCTGTTAATCGGCATCCTGCGCGACGCGACCGGCAGCTTCAGTTCGGGGCTGTGGTTCGTCGCCGGGCTGCTGGTGGTCGGCGCGCTGGTGCTGACGCGTATTCCGATGACGCAGCGGGAGAGCCAGGTGCGTGAACCCAATATTGCGGCGCAGAAGATCCATTAGGGGCGATGATGTGCCAGAGTCCGATCGCTAACATCGACATCAGCAAAGAGTACGACGAAAGTCTGGGCACCGACGATGTGCATTACCAGTCGTTCGCCCGCATGGCGGCCTTCTTTGGCCGCGACATGCAGGCGCATCGCCACGACCAGTATTTTCAGATGCACTTTCTCGATACCGGTCAGATTGAGCTTCAGCTCGACGATCACCGCTACTCGGTGCAGGCTCCGCTGTTCGTCCTCACGCCGCCGTCGGTGCCGCACGCGTTTATCACCGAATCGGACAGCGACGGGCACGTGCTGACGGTGCGCGAGGATCTGATCTGGCCGCTGCTGGAGGTGCTCTACCCCGGCACGCGTGAAGCGTTTGGCCTGCCGGGTATCTGCCTGTCGCTGGCGGATAAACCGGACGAACTGGCAGCGCTGAAACACTACTGGCAGCTGATCGCGCGAGAATCCACCGCGCAACTGCCGGGCCGTGAGCATACGCTGACGCTGTTAGCCCAGGCGGTTTTCACCCTGCTACTGCGCAATGCGAAGCTCGACGACCACGCTGCAGGCGGTATGCGCGGCGAGCTGAAGCTGTTCCAGCGCTTCAATCAGCTGATTGACGTTCATTACCATGAGCACTGGACGGTGCCGGAATATGCCAGCGAACTGCATCTCACCGAATCTCGCCTGACTGATATCTGCCGCCGCTTCGCCAACCGCCCGCCGAAACGGCTGATCTTCGACCGTCAGTTGCGCGAAGCCAGGCGTCTGCTGCTTTTCTCCGACAGCGCGGTCAGCGAGATTGCGTGGCAGCTTGGGTTCAAAGATCCGGCCTATTTCGCACGGTTTTTTAACCGCTTAGTGGGGTGCTCGCCAAGTGCATACAGGGCGCAGAAAGTACCGGTGTCATGATTTCCCCGGTGGCGCTGCGCTTACCGGGGCTACGTTCGTAGGGCGGGTAAGCGCAGCGCCACCCGCCTAAAAGCTGCACAGATCACAAATCTTCCTCACGCCCGAAAAGTACCCGTCGTTGTCCCAATCGTCCCTTCACGTCGCCCCGCTCTCAGGCTTCAATTAAACAACAAAAACAAAACATATATTTAACAACTTTATTCCGATACGAGGTCCCTATGAAGCCTGAAGATTTCCGCGCCGATGCCAAACGTCCGTTAACCGGCGAAGAGTATTTAAAAAGCCTGCAGGACGGTCGTGAGATTTATATCTACGGCGAGCGCGTCAAAGACGTCACCACCCACCCGGCCTTTCGCAACGCGGCGGCCTCCATCGCGCAGATGTACGATGCGCTGCACAAGCCGGAGATGCAGGACACGCTGTGCTGGGGCACCGACACCGGCAGCGGCGGCTACACCCACAAGTTCTTCCGCGTGGCGAAAAGCACCGACGACCTGCGCCAGCAGCGTGATGCCATCGCCGAATGGTCGCGCCTGAGCTACGGCTGGATGGGCCGCACCCCGGATTACAAGGCGGCGTTTGGCTGTGCTCTGGGGGCTAACCCGGCGTTCTACGGCCAGTTCGAACAGAACGCCCGCAACTGGTACACCCGCATTCAGGAAACCGGCCTGTACTTTAACCACGCTATCGTTAACCCACCGATCGACCGCCACAAACCGGCGGACGAGGTGAAAGACGTTTACATCAAGCTGGAGAAAGAGACCGACGCCGGGATTATCGTCAGCGGTGCGAAAGTGGTAGCGACCAACTCGGCGCTGACCCACTACAACATGATCGGCTTTGGCTCTGCGCAGGTGATGGGCGAAAACCCGGACTTCGCGCTGATGTTCGTCGCGCCGATGGATGCCGAAGGCGTGAAGCTGATCTCCCGCGCCTCTTACGAGATGGTGGCAGGCGCTACCGGCTCCCCTTACGACTACCCGCTCTCCAGCCGCTTCGATGAGAACGACGCGATCCTGGTGATGGATCATGTGCTGATCCCGTGGGAAAACGTGCTGATCTACCGCGATTTCGACCGCTGCCGTCGCTGGACGATGGAAGGCGGCTTTGCCCGCATGTACCCGCTGCAGGCCTGCGTGCGTCTGGCAGTAAAACTCGATTTCATCACCGCCCTGCTGAAAAAATCGCTGGAGTGCACCGGCACGCTGGAGTTCCGCGGCGTGCAGGCTGATCTCGGTGAAGTGGTGGCCTGGCGCAACATGTTCTGGGCGCTGAGCGACTCCATGTGCTCCGAAGCGACGCCGTGGGTGAACGGCGCGTACCTGCCGGATCACGCGGCGCTGCAGACCTACCGCGTGATGGCACCGATGGCCTACGCGAAAATCAAGAACATCATCGAACGTAACGTCACCTCCGGGCTGATCTACCTGCCGTCCAGCGCCCGCGACCTGAATAACCCGCAGATCGACCAGTATCTGGCGAAATACGTGCGCGGCTCCAACGGTATGGACCACGTTGAACGCATCAAGATTTTGAAACTGATGTGGGATGCCATCGGCAGCGAGTTTGGCGGCCGTCACGAGCTGTACGAGATCAACTACTCCGGCAGCCAGGATGAGATCCGCCTGCAGTGTCTGCGCCAGGCACAAAGCTCCGGCAATATGGACAAAATGATGGCGTTGGTCGACCGCTGCATGTCCGAGTACGACCAGCACGGCTGGACCGTGCCACACCTGCACAACAACACCGATATCAACATGCTGGACAAGCTGCTGAAATAACGCAGCGGGAGGTTTCAATGCAATCAGATGAACAACGCCTGCGTTTTCGCGACGCGATGGCCAGCCTGTCGGCGGCGGTCAATGTGGTCACCACCGAGGGCGAGGCAGGCCGCTGCGGCATCACCGCCACCGCCGTCTGCTCGGTGACGGACACGCCCCCCTCGATCATGGTCTGCATCAACGCCAACAGCGCCATGAACCCGGTCTTTCAGGGCAACGGCAAACTGTGTGTCAACGTGCTGAACCACGAGCAGGAGATCATGGCCCGTCACTTCGCCGGGATGACCGGCATGGCGATGGACGAGCGTTTTACCCTCTCCTGCTGGCAAACAGGCCCGCTGGGGCAGCCGGTGCTCAGGGGCGCGCTGGCAAGCCTGGAGGGGGAGATTAGCCAGGTGCAAACCATCGGCACGCATCTGGTCTATCTTGTTGAAATAAAAAATATCATTCTCAGTGAAGAGGGCCACGGCCTGATCTATTTCAAACGCCGTTTCCATCCGGTCATGATGGAACTGGAAGCCACCGTTTGACCCGCCTTTGCGCTGGCCCTTCATGGCCAGCGCTGTTCCCCGTAAAAAATCCTAAGGTTTCCGCTAAATCACGCCGTTATATATCCATAAGAGAAATTTTCTGTGTCTGAATACTGACATCCCCTGTCAGTGCTACCCGCATCATTCAGCGCAGACCCATTAAATATACAGGAAGACCTTATGGCTAAATCGACGCGTAGCCGCTCGGCTGAACGTCTGGTCGATATTCTGGTTGAGCTACATTTAAACGGTGCGGTAAACCGCAGTGCGCTGATGGAAAAATTTAAAATTACCGAACGTACCGTCTATCGTGATTTAAATGCCCTCTCTCCGATTGTTGAACATACCGGAAACGGGCTGTATCGGCTGATCCACTCTGCACAATCGCCTGGCACACAAGGACTGCATCACACGATTGCTAACTTCCTGAATGTGGATACTTTTTTCCCTGAAAGAGATGCAGAGTTTTGGCACAAACTTGAAACCAGGGTGGATGAGAATCATATTCTCATTCTGAACGGTGAGGCCGAGAATGAAATCAGCGAGAATATTAACCGCTATTTGCCGATAATTGAGAAATCGATTAAGAATCATAATGTATGCCAGATACAGTATAAAAACAAAACCCGGCTGATTAATCCTTACAAACTCATTAACAAAAAAAACATATGGTATTTACAAGCCACAGAGAATAGCCGGTTAAAATCTTTTTCGCTGAGCCAGATTACCTGGCTGGATATTCAAAGTACGACCTTTATACCCGAAGAAAACGCCGTTGAACTGCTGGAAAAACGCCTCGACCCGTGGGTGTCTGAAGATACTTTCGAAGTGAAAATATTTATCAATCGTAATATTTCTCACTACTTTACGCGCCGCAATTTACTGCCGGAGCAAGAGGTCGTCGGCCAACATAGCGGAGGCATCACGCTACGCTGCCAGGCGGCACATGAAAATCAGATCCTGCCGCTGATTTTCTACTGGCTGCCCAACATTCAAATCCTGGAGCCGGAATGGTTAAAGGATAAGCTCCTTGGAACGCTGGAAAATTATCTTTCGGAGGAGTCAGCGTAGCTAACGTAGTGATCTGAATCACATAATTTCAGCGACTGACGGCGAGCCTTAACCACTCGCCCTCCTTTTTGACCGCTCACCTGGCACTTTCAACCACTCACGCATTTACCGTCCTTTACACGCGCACGGATCTGGCAAGATCGCTCCAGCATTAATCAATACCTCCTCACAACGAACCCTGACCCTTTTTTCTTTACATAAAAAACCAGGTCTTACTATGGATACGAAAAAACTACTGAAGCACGTGCCCTGGGCCTTACTCGGGATCCTCGGCGCTTTCTGTCTGGCGGTTGTCGCATTACGCCGGGGCGAACACGTAAGCGCCCTGTGGATCGTGGTCGCGTCGGTTTCCGTCTACCTTGTGGCTTATCGCTACTACAGCTTGTACATCGCGCAGAAGGTCATGAAGCTCGACCCGACGCGCGCCACTCCGGCGGTCATTAACAACGACGGCCTGAACTACGTGCCAACCAACCGCTACGTGCTGTTTGGTCACCACTTTGCGGCTATTGCAGGCGCGGGCCCGCTGGTCGGCCCGGTACTGGCCGCGCAGATGGGCTACCTGCCGGGTACGCTCTGGCTGCTCGCTGGCGTAGTGCTGGCGGGCGCGGTACAGGACTTTATGGTGCTGTTTATCTCTTCCCGTCGTAACGGTGCCTCTCTGGGTGAGATGGTGAAAGAAGAGATGGGCCGCGTGCCGGGGACTATCGCGCTGTTCGGCTGCTTCCTGATCATGATCATCATCCTCGCGGTGCTGGCGCTGATCGTCGTGAAAGCGCTGGCTGAAAGTCCGTGGGGCGTGTTTACCGTTTGCTCTACCGTGCCGATTGCGCTGTTCATGGGTATCTACATGCGCTTTATCCGTCCGGGACGCGTGGGTGAAGTGTCGGTCATCGGTATCGTGCTGCTGGTTGCCTCAATCTACTTCGGTGGTGTGATTGCGCACGACCCGTACTGGGGTCCGGCGCTGACCTTCAAAGACACCACCATCACCTTCGCGCTGATCGGTTACGCGTTCATCTCTGCCCTTCTGCCGGTATGGCTGATTCTGGCTCCGCGTGACTACCTGGCAACCTTCCTGAAAATCGGCGTTATCGTCGGTCTGGCGATCGGTATCCTGGTGATCAACCCGGATCTGAAAATGCCAGCAGTGACTCAGTACATCGACGGTACTGGCCCACTGTGGAAAGGCGCGCTGTTCCCGTTCCTGTTCATCACCATCGCCTGTGGTGCGGTCTCTGGTTTCCACGCTCTGATTGCATCCGGGACTACACCTAAGCTGTTGGCAAACGAGAAAGACGCACGTCTGATCGGCTACGGTGCCATGCTGATGGAGTCCTTCGTGGCGATCATGGCGCTGGTTGCAGCCTCCATTATCGAACCGGGCCTCTACTTTGCGATGAACACGCCTCCGGCTGGCCTCGGCATTACCATGCCAAACCTGCATGAGATGGGCGGCGACAACGCGGCGCTGATTATGGCGCAACTGAAAGACGCGAGCGCACATGCTGCGGCGACCGTCAGCTCCTGGGGCTTCGTGATTTCGCCTGAGCAGATCATGCAGACCGCGAAGGACATTGGCGAACCGTCCGTACTGAACCGCGCGGGTGGCGCACCGACGCTGGCTGTCGGTATCGCACACGTGTTCCACAAAGTGCTGCCGTGGGCGGACATGGGCTTCTGGTATCACTTCGGTATTCTGTTCGAAGCGCTGTTCATCCTCACCGCACTGGATGCCGGTACTCGTGCGGGCCGCTTTATGCTGCAGGACCTGCTCGGTAACTTCGTGCCGTTCCTGAAGAAAACCGACTCTCTGGTGGCGGGTATTCTCGGTACGGCGGGCTGCGTAGGTCTGTGGGGTTACCTGCTGTATCAGGGCGTTGTCGACCCGCTCGGCGGCGTGAAGAGCCTGTGGCCGCTGTTCGGTATCTCTAACCAGATGCTGGCCGCCGTTGCCCTGGTACTCGGCACTGTCGTCCTCGTGAAGATGAAGCGCACCCAATACATCTGGGTGACCGTGGTACCTGCACTGTGGCTGCTGCTCTGCACCACCTGGGCACTTGGCCTGAAGCTGTTCAGCGCTAACCCACAGCTGGAAGGCTTCTTCTTCATGGCTAACCAGTACAAAGAGAAGATTGCCGCAGGCGGCGCAGACCTGACCGCGCAGCAGATTGCCAACATGAACCACATCGTGGTGAACAACTACACCAACGCAGGTCTGAGCATTCTGTTCCTGGTGGTGGTGTACAGCATCATCTTCTACGGCATCAAAACCTGGTTGAAAGTGCGTAACGCTGACGGCCGCACGGATAAAGAAACCCCGTATGTGCCCGTGCCGGAAGGCGGCGTGAAGACCTCTTCACACCACTAAAAAAATGGCGGGTGGCGCTACGCTGACCCGCCCTACACAGGTACTGTAGGCCCGGATCGCTGCGCGTCACCGGGCTTTTTCTTATCAGGACATGTTATGTTTGGTAACTTAGGCGAAGCGAAAAAATACCTCGGTCAGGCGGCGAAAATGCTGATTGGCATTCCGGACTATGACAACTACGTTGAGCATATGAAGACCAACCATCCGGATAAACCGTACATGACCTATACCGAATTCTTCCGCGAGCGTCAGGAAGCGCGCTACGGCGGAAGTGGAGAAGGCGGCGTCCGCTGCTGCTAAAGGAGAAACCATGACCCCGATTGCCGTCACCCTGCTGACCGGTTTTCTCGGCGCAGGGAAAACCACCCTGCTGCGCCATATTCTGAACGAACAACACGGCTTTAAAATTGCCGTAATCGAAAACGAGTTCGGCGAAGTCTCGGTTGACGATCAGCTGATTGGCGACCGCGCCACGCAGATCAAAACGCTGACCAACGGCTGCATCTGCTGCACCCGCTCCAACGAACTGGAAGATGCCCTGCTGGATCTGCTCGACAGCCGCGATCGCGGGGAGATCGACTTCGACCGCCTGGTGATTGAATGCACCGGCATGGCCGACCCAGGCCCGATTATTCAGACCTTTTTCTCCCACGATATTCTTTGCCAGCGCTACCTGCTGGACGGCGTCATTGCCCTGGTCGATGCGGTTCACGCCGACGAACAGATGAATAAGTTCACCATTGCTCAGTCTCAGGTGGGTTACGCCGACCGCATCCTGCTGACCAAAACCGACGTGGCGGGCGATAGCGAAAAACTGCGCGAGCGCCTGACCCGCATTAACTCACGCGCACCGATTTATACCGTGACGCACGGTAACATCGACCTTTCCCAACTGTTCAATACCAACGGTTTTATGCTGGAAGAGAACATTACCTCAAAACCGCGCTTCCACTTTATGGCCGATAAGCAAAACGACGTCTCCTCTATCGTGGTCGAGCTGGATTATCCGGTGGATATCAGCGAGGTCTCCCGCGTGATGGAGAACCTGCTGCTGTCGTTTGCCGATAAGCTGCTGCGTTATAAAGGAATGCTGTGGATTGACGGCGAGCCGAACCGCCTGCTGTTCCAGGGCGTACAGCGTTTGTATAGCGCCGACTGGGACAGGCCGTGGGGCGATGAACAGCCGCGAAGCGTGATGGTGTTTATAGGATTAGAACTGCCGGAAGATGAGATTCGGGCGGCGTTTACGGGGTTGAGGAAATAACGAGACGCTAAAGCATTGAGCCTACGCTTACCTGTAGGCTCAAAGAAATTTATCTCAACCACTTAGGTATATTATTAGTGGGTAAAGACTCAATGACGTAATAGTCGTCACCATTCGCTATTTATAGCCGAATTTAGAACATAATAAGCCACACCGCCAAGCAGAGATGGAATCAGAACAAATAAAAATATTGAAGTGATTAAGGCACCAGAAAGCGTAAAAATTCTGTATCCTTTTGCTTTATCGCTGAATGCCAGGAATAAGCCATAACAAAATGGCTGAGACAACATTAAAAATAACATAAGAAAAATAACGATTTTGGCTACTTTTTTAGTAGAAAAGAGGTTATAAACGCAGACGGTCAATCTGACCTTAGTAAAACCTTTGTTCCAGTGGTCAAAACACGCCCCAAAATGTAAATTTACGTTTTAATTTATGACATTTGAAATATTTTTGGAAATTATTAGAACCTTAATTGTTTCACTTCAAATCATTATTTCGCCCCCATTCAGCCTCTGTTTAGAGAAAAAATTAAACTCATTCTAAACGTAAAAACATTACGCATTGACGTCGTGAAAAATCAACCGCCCCATAACATTCAAAAACAAAATAATTAACAAAAACAGCATAAAACCGCGTCCTCCATCACATTTGCAGTCATAAACATCGCTTGTTAAGGTGGCCTCAGATTAATTTGATGATGAGGCATAAAACATGAAAAAACTGAACATCCTTCTCCTTTCTGCTCTGACGGCCGTATCGGGTTCCGCACTGGCAATGGGCGGCAGCATTGAGCAAGGTAAAAACTTCACCAATTTAAATCTGGAAATGGGGAAATCCTCATCCGGTATTTATGTAGACAGTAACTGGCTCAAAAATACCGATGACGGCACCCAGACCGGCGGTGTTGGCGCGGGTTATAACCTGGAACTCGGCCCGGTGATGCTGAACGCGGGTGCGAAAGCTATCTACATCGGCCCGAAAAAAGGCGATAACGGCGTCGCATTCCCGGTTGGTGGCGGTGTGAACGTTGCCCTGACCGACAGCATTCACGTATATGGTGAAGGCTATGTGGCACCAGATGGCCTGAACAACAGCGTGAAAAACTACGTTGAAGCCAACGGCGGTGTAAGCTGGACGCCAGTGAAACCTGTCACTCTGAAAGTGGGCTATCGCCACGTGAGTGTTGACGGCAAAGACGGTCGTCCAAACCACACCCTCATTGACGGCGCATATGTAGGCGGCGGAGTGACCTTCTGATGAAACACCGCATCGCCGCGCTTTGTCTTCTCAGCGCTACGTTACTTCTGACCGGTTGCGTCCAGTATAAATGGGTCAAACCTGGGGTGAGTGATGTTGAGATGAATAAAAAGCTCACGGAATGCGAAGCGCAGGCACTGATCGATCTGCCTCCGGACAATGTCGTCACCGGTTCAAGCTCGGAAAAAACGGACAAAAAGCACAAGAAAAAGGATATTTCCACGAGCTATACGGTTGAAGACGCTAATGAATATCGCAGGGATACGTTAGTAGACAGCTGCATGTTCAAAAGTGGCTGGGACAAGATCGAAGTAAAATAACGCCCCCATAAAAAAACCTGCCAGAAGGCAGGTTTTTTATTACCGCATTTACTGACGTACCACCACCAGCTTCTGGTTCACAAACTCTTTGATCCCCAGGTCCGATAGCTCACGCCCGTAGCCGGAACGCTTCACGCCACCAAACGGTAGCTCTGCCGCAGTATCAGTAAGCCAGTTGATATAGACCATCCCGGTCTCAATTCGTGAAGCCATTTTCTTCGCGCGTTCAATATCCTGGCTGAACACCGCCCCACCCAACCCGTAGTGGGAATCGTTCGCCAGCGCAACCGCTTCATCGTCACTTTTCACCACGTAAATCTGCGCGACCGGGCCGAAGAACTCTTCAAAGTACGCCGGATTCTCGCGCGAGATATTGGTCAGGATTGTCGGTTCAAAGAAGCTACCCTCACGCTGTACCGGCTTACCACCATAGTGCAGTTTTGCACCGTTTCTCACCGCCTCGTTGACCTGCTTGGTCAGCGTCTCAAGCGCATCTTTGGATGACAACGGCCCCAGCGTGGTGCTTTCATCCAGCGGATCGCCAACCTTCACCTGCTTAAACGCCTCGGTGAATTTGGCCAGGAACAGGTCAGCGATTTTTTCATGCAGAATAAAGCGCTTTGCTGCAGTACAAACCTGCCCGGCGTTGGCGAGTCGCGCATTTACGCCAGTTTTCACCGCGTTGTCGAGATCTGCGTCGTCGAGCACCACGAATACATCATTACCGCCCAATTCCAGGGTCGATTTTTTGATATGTTTCGCCGCCTGCGCCGCAACCGCGCTACCGGCTTTTTCAGAGCCAGTTAACGCCGCGCCCTGCACACGCGGGTCCGCAATAATGCTCGCCACCTGATCTGAAGAGATAAACAGGTTGGTCCACGCCCCTTCCGGCGCACCGGCTTCACGTACCAGATGCGCAAACGTCTCAGCACAGTGCGGCACGATGCTCGCATGTTTGGCGATCACCGGGTTCCCCGCCGCCAGGTTAGGAGCCAGGACGCGCATCAGCTGGTAGTAAGGGAAGTTCCACGGCTCAACAGCCATCAGTACCCCGATGGGATGATGCTCGACCCACGCGTCGCCGAAGTCGGTTTTATATTTTACCGGTGCCAGAAACTGTTTCGCGTTGTCGGCGTAATAGCGGGCGATTTGCGCGCACAGTTTCACCTCGTCGCGACTCTGTTCGATGAGCTTACCCATCTCCTGACTGGCAATTTTGGCCAGATCCTCAACGCGCGCCTCAATCAGATCAGCAAGTTTGTGCAGCACCGGCAAACGCTGGTCGATATCGCCTTTCGCCCAGTCGGAGTGGTAGAGCGCATCGGCCGTTTTCAGCGCCTTGTCGACATCCGCGTCGGTGTGGGAGGGATATTCTTTGATGAGCTGGTTAGTAGCAGGATTTACTGTCTGGTAAGCCATATCGAATCTCCATTAATTACCGCTTAGGGTATTAAGGGTAGTCAATATGACTGGGTACGGGCGTAAAGTTGGGTATATACGGAAGGTTCTGAGTAAAGCCCTAATGCTGCGGTGATGTGGCGATTTTTGCACTTTCCCCCCGCTTCCCTCTATCCTTAACCCATGGAAAAATTAGCTGAACTCAAACGCGCCAAGCTGCTGGCGCTGTCACTGCTGCTGATTGCTGCTGCGGCGTTTATCACTACCCTCTTCCTGCCTCAGACCTTCTGGGTGCGCGGCGTGAAGGCCATTGCTGAGGCGGCGATGGTCGGTGCGCTGGCGGACTGGTTTGCGGTGGTCGCGCTGTTCCGCCGGGTGCCGATACCCTTTATCTCGCGTCATACGGCGATTATTCCGCGCAATAAAGACCGCATCGGCGACAATCTCGGTCAGTTTGTGCAGGAGAAGTTTCTTGATACACAATCACTGGTGGCGCTAATCCGCCGCTATGAACCGGCACAAATGATTGGCACCTGGTTCAGTAAGCCCGACAACGCCAGCCGGGTCGGGCAGCATCTGATTCAGGTGATGAGCGGTTTTCTGGAACTCACCGACGACGGACGCATTCAGCGCCTGCTCAAACGGGCGGTACATAAGGCGATTGATAAGGTCGATTTCACCGAAACCAGTGCGGTGATGCTGGAGAGCATGACCAAAAACAACCGCCACCAGGTGCTGCTGGATGCGATCATTAACCGCCTGATCACGTTGATTCAGCGGGAAAGCACACGAGATTTTATTGCCGCGCAAATAGTCCACTGGCTTAAGACCGAACATCCACGCAAGGCGATGGTGCTGCCAACGGAATGGCTGGGCGATCAGAGCGCCGAGATGGTGTCGAACGCGGTGAATACCCTGCTGGACGACATCAGCCATGACCGCACGCATCAGATCCGCCAGGCGTTTGACCGCGCCACGCTGAAACTTATCGACAACCTGAAAAACGATCCGGAAATGGCGGAAAAAGCCGAGAACATCAAACACTACCTGAAGAACGACGAGGCGTTTAACCGCTATCTGGGTGAGATGTGGGCCGATCTGCGCCAGTGGCTGAAGACAGATATGCAGAGCGACGATTCCCGCGTGAAACAGCGTATTGCGAATGCCGGGCAGTGGTTCGGGGAAACCCTGACGGCCGATGCCAGCCTGCGTGCATCACTCAACGAGCATCTTGAGCAGGCGGCGCACCGTGTGGCCCCGGACTTCGCCGCGTTTTTAACCCGCCACATCAGCGACACGGTAAAAAGCTGGGACGCGAAAGATATGTCGCGCCAGATTGAGCTGAACATCGGTAAAGATCTGCAGTTTATTCGCGTCAACGGCACGCTGGTTGGCGGAACGATTGGCCTGATCCTCTTTCTCTTGTCCCAGTTGCCCGCCGTACTAGCGCGTTAATCCTCTTCTGGCGGCGCGATCACATAGCGCGTCGCCGCAAAGCGGTTGAGGATCAGGTGCACCAGAAACACGAGGGTGAGCGTCGTCACCAGTGCAACGGTGACGGAGGTAATACGATAAAGATCGCTGAACACCAGGTCAGTGTCCGGGTGCATGTTCTGCCCGAACATAATGCCGATGGTGGTGATACTGGCAAACCCGACGCCCGCGCCAACCTTCTCCATCACATGCAGCCGTGCGCCAAACGCCAGCCCAAGACCGATAAGCGGCATCATCAACAGCATATGGCTGCTGTGATCGTAGAGAATAAGTTGCACCACCAGAATATAGAGACAACCCAGCACCACGCCGACCACGCGCCAGATCGAGCTCATCACCGAGCCGCGATAGTGCATCGGAAACAGGATCAAAATCCCCGCCATCAGCGCCGAGAGCGAATCGCTTAAATCACCGATCTGGAAAACGACGAAAATCATCGTTGCAACGGTACCGGAAAGCAGCGACTCATGCCGCACGCGCGCGTCGTCTTTTTCAATCAAAGGTGGCGGCTTGCGTGGCTCAACGTCCGGCAGCAGGTAGTTCATCAACGCGCTCAGGCACACCGCCATCACGCTCGCTTCGATGTTAGAGAACAGAAGCGTGTGCCAGTCGGTGGTGGGATAGCTCATAAAGTTGAGCATCACACTCTGGCACACCACCCCCATTGAGCCGAACAGAAACAGCGGCCCCTTGCTCATAAAACGAAAACGCATCACGTACAGGGCAAATACCACCAGCGTCATGATCGCCGGCCATTGCGACAGATAGCCGATGATAATCACCATTTCAACGCAGTTGAGCGAGGCGCTGAAGATAAACTGCTTCGCCACGTGGCGGTTAAAGACCGGCACCAGCGACAGCAGCATGATCGGGTAGACCACAAAAAATACGCCATAGCTGGTGTTGTAGAAACTGGAGATACTGAGCGCAATCATCCCGGCAAAGACGATGCGCAGGGTCTGGCGAAAGTCGTTTGCCGTATAGACAATGTTACCGTGCGGAGTAAACACCCGCGCCAGAGTGCTAATAGACATAGTGAAGCAAGCTCACCAGATGGATCTGCATCCCGGAGAAGAAGCGCGCAAACGGTCCTTCGCTATTGTAGAGCTGCACGGTGGCCCGCGCGCCGGTCGGCAGATGTTTCGGCAGCGCCTCATCCAGCGCAACATGGATGCGCATACGCTGGGCATCACGCACCCAACGGTTGGAGGTTTCAGGCTCAGACAGTTCGCCATTCACCGCCTCCTGCCCTGCGAGGATACCGGCATCGCTGCTGGTCACGTGGGCGCGGAACACACGTCCCGGAAAGGCATCAAATACCACGGCGGCATCGGTGCCCTGGTGCGTATGGCGTAGGCTTTTTTCGCGGAAATCGGCCACAATATCGGTCTGGTTATTCACCAGCGCCAGCGCGGCCGAGCCGGACGAGGCATAAAATCCAGGGCTTAACTGCAGGTTACTCACCGTGCCATCCACTTCGGCGTAAACTTTCGTCCAGCCAAGATTCAGTTCCGCTTCATCCAGCGCATTACGGTATTTTTGCAGCGTCACGTTGTGGTATTCATCCCGCTCACCGCGCTGAATGCGCAGGTTATGAATGTTCGCCTGTAATGCGCTGACGGACTGCTCGCTGCTCTGCCAGGTGGTACGGACTTTATCCAGATCAGCCTGCGAGACATTCTGCAGGGTGCTCAGCTTCTGGTAGCGATCAAAAGTCACTTTGTCGTTACGCGCCGTCAGCACGGCGGTTTTCAGGCTGGCCTGTGCAGAGGCGATCTGCGCGTCCAGCTGATCGTTGGCGAGGCGAGCCTGCTCAAGCGCGATTTGTGCGGCTTCAACCTTATTACGAAACGGCGTGTCATCCAGCTCAAACAGCAGATCGCCCTTCTTCACCTGGCTGTTGTTATGCACATGGACAGCCGCCACATAGCCAGAAACGCGCGCGGAAACCGGCGTCACCACGCGCATCACGGTGGAGTCCGGCGTCAGCGGTATCCAGATATCCGCGACGATAAAGTAGACAAACATCAGCAGGAAAGAGGCAATACTGACCCTTACCCAGCGGGCAAACTTTTGTTCAGGCGTCATTATTTTTCGGTCTTATTATCTTCTTCGCGGATTGTCCGCAAATTGCAGGCGATTTGATTCAGGGTAGCGCTGAAAATCTCAATATGTTCCGGCGCGATGTTTTGCGATACGCGAGCCTGAAACGTCTCAATCACGCGGGTGAGCGTTTTCAACACGGCATTGCCTTCAGGCGTCAGGGTAAGCAGCCGGATGCGCTTGTCATAAGGGGACACGGTGCGCAGCAGGTAGCCCTGCTTTTCCAGATGTGTCAGTGTGCGCATCAGCGGCGGCAGTTCGATACCCTGCACCTCCGCCAGTTCACTCACCGAGACGTTATCCCCCAGTTGCTGAAGCTGCATCATCACCGTCCAGCTCGACTGGGTTAACCCGGTATCGAGAATGGCATCATCAATCACCGCGCGCCACTGGCGCACGACCATCGCCATCCGCATGCCCATCGGCCTGCGGCTAAACAGATCGTCTTCACTCATGGGAAATTCTCTCGTATCACACACTCAAGATAATGGTTATCAGGGTAAGTATCAAGAAACGAGAGGTGAAAGAGCAGGAATTGTGAAAGTTTAATTTAAAAAATACCGTTGGCTCACCAGATAATTTTCAACTGCAATCCATTCGGTGAGGTGCTTATAAAGCAAAATAATGGCGGCGGGAAGTTCAGTCCCGACTGAACGAATATACGCCTTTTCAGGTGATAATGGCTGAAAATGGGCGCTCTCCTGCCCCACATGTAAATCATGAAGTAAGGTTAAAATTGAATAGTAATCTTTACGCATTACCCTGGGGATTCTGTCCACGGTAATTTGACTAAAACATTCCTGGTAGACACGAAGCTGCTTTTCTTTACTCCTTCCCTCTTCAGCCAGAATCAATAACGATTCTTCCAGTTTTTTTTGAACAGCAATCATGTTATCCACTTAATTACCTCGTCCTTTGCTGCATCACACGTTGTGATCAAATTTCTTATACAGTCCTATCAAATTTGTAACAGAAAACTTACGATAAATATTTCTGCGGTGATGACTGACCGTTTTCCCTGTTAAGTTAAGATAACGTGATATTTCTTTATTCTTTTTTCCAGAGACGATATAGGGAAGTAAAATACTCTCCATCTTCGTTAAATCTTTTTCTTTTTCGAGATGATACCACCGGGTATTTTTAATGATAGTAACTTGCTGTTCCGCCTCAGCAAAATGTGCCAGACAGGTGCTCAATTTTCGCACACAACTTTTACAATCTACGGTGAAGTCCGCAATCGTGTTGATGAGAATATTTTCAATCGTGCTTTCAAAACAGGCATCACGGGTAATAAAAATTATGTAGCTATGCTCATATTTATTTTTGATTTCCATCAACGCATTCAATGCGTTAGTATCAGACTGACCATAATCCACTACTATTGCTTTGGCTTTTAATAAATGTTCTTTGCTTACTTTTTTTAAGTCATCAACATAAAGGACATTTTTAAATGCGGGAGTTTCTGAAAGAAATTCCTCTATGAGGACATTAAATCCCTGTCTAAAATATCTACAGGATGTCAATACAATAATCATTGCTTAAGCCTTACCATCTCTGTGGATAGCGTTAATCATCACTGGTAATGTTTAAAATTTCAATTCCCACTTTTCCCGCGAATTATAAGAATATTCTTAATCAGAATGAGGCAAAACGTGCGCCTCTTCACAAGTCCAAACAAATATTTTCTCAAAAAAACTGTAATAACATGCAGATACATCTTCGTTTGCGAATTATCCAGGTTCAGAAAGATCAATCTGAATAATGACGCGGTTTCGTTTTGATATGCTGCTAAATGTAACAAGGGATGAATCAATTTTGGGCTTTTTGGTATCTGTTCGTACTAAAGCCATAAAAACAACAGAGGGAAGGTAAAGATGAAAAATGTATTTCAACTGACCCAACTTGCAACACGCATCAGCGTGATTGTAGGTAGCAGCGTTATCATTTCTGCACCCGCATTTGCCAACAGCTGTACGGTATTTTCTGCAGATGGCGTCTGTGGCTTAAAAGAATACCAGATGACTTCACCGTTCAGCCCGGTGCCTACGGCATGGTATTTCACCAGCCCCACCCAGGAAACCGCAATTAATGGCACAGCGAAAGCGCAAAATATCTACTTTGCCAGTGGAACCTCAGCGCGTAATGAATCTGATATACAGCAACTGCTGGTCGATGGTGCAAACCTTAACGGTTATTATATCAACGCCAGTAAGGCTGGCACTGCGCATATTCTGCTGGCAAACAAGGCTTCCGTCGACTGGATCGAAGCGGGGGGTGCCTTAACCCATACGCAAATTAGTGTCGACAACGCAACGCTAAACGGTGCAGATGCCGACATCAATTACGATCAGAAGGATAAAAACGCCGCGGGCAACTTCAGTAAAAATTATGCCAGGGGTAACGCTATCTATCTTTCTCCGGGCGATAACGGTAACACCGACATTGATATTACCAACGGCAGTTCTGTTCATGGTCGTATATTGGCCGGAGGGGCAGGAACACATGATATAACCCTTCAGGACAGCGTCATAGAGGCAGGTAGCGTGTTGTTGTACAACGCCAGCAATGACAACACGATCAATGTGCTTAACAGTAAGATCGATACTACTCATGCGCTTCTTCCCACGGAAAACGCCATTGAAATAAACAATACCGCGCATGCAGGCAAAACCAATACGATCTCTCTTGTCGACAGCGAACTCACCGGGTCGCTGGCAATAACCAGCGCAGGGGGAACCAATAGCCTCTCTGTAAATAACAGTACGATTAACGGCAATATTATTGCCAACCAGGCAGCGCAGACGGCGATGGAGATCACTCGTTCCGTACTCAACGGCAGCATCGATATCAACGGCGACACGGCCACCCTTAAACTGGACGACAGCACGGTTTCAGGAGATATTCGTCTGGATACCAGCACGGCAGACCGCTCTGAAATATGGCTGAATAACAGTGACGTGCAAGGTCATCTTTACGGCAACGGGCAGAACAGCACGCTTCATCTGGCGGGGAAATCGCAGTTTAACGGTACACAGTTCAGTAAATTCAGTGACCTGAACGTTGCTGGCAACGTGGCGATTGCTGGTGGCTTCACCAACGATAATGTCGGCCAACAGCTGACAGTCAAAGGTGAGACCCTTACCGCACCAATCCAGCTCAGCAGTGGCAAGCTGGCTTTTGATGCGACAAAAATTATCGCGAATACGTTGTCTCTGAAAGAGGGAGCATCGCTGGCGTTAACCAACCACAGCCAGTTGCAGACACAATCGGATCGGTTATTTAAAGCATCCGCATCTGCTGCATTGCCTGGCGGATATACCGACACCGGGGCGCGTATCACATTTAAAGACAGTACCCTGGTATTCACCGATGCTGACTACCAGCTTGAATACGTTCAGGCGGTCAATAACATGCTGGATCTCACCCAGGGCAACAGCCTGGTGATGCTGGGCGTGATCCGCGACCCGCAAAATGCAGCAGGTACGGCCAGCGTCATCGACGCGGCCACAACGAAGGCTGTACTGGCAAACACGCAGGTCACCTCCAGCAAAAATAAACTGACGATTGGCGCTGAAAACAGCGTTACGGACGATCGCATTGCCGTAAGCAATGGCTTTGGTGCGGCGCAATTACGCTTTGAGGGCAACGATGCACCGTCAATTGAAATCGTCGGTAATCAGGCGCTGACGCTGACCGGCGCTGCCGGTGGCGCGTTGTTCGATGTCGTGAATGCGCCCGATGCGGAAGTGAATGTCGCCGTCACCCAGGGCACTTTTTCTATCGGTTCATCTGCTATCGACAATATTACCAGCCAGCTTACCGGCAGCGTGAATGTTGCCGAAAAGGGCACGATGAATATTCTGGCAGGCGATCATACGATAATTTCCCATGGCGCAGGCATTACCAGCAGCGGCCTGGTTAATATCGATCCTGCTGCAACATTGCACGCGGATATAAATCTGCAAAACAATGCCCAGCTTGTCGTCAATGGTTCACTGCAGGCAAGCCAGCTTACTGCCAGCAAGGATGCACAGATTAGGGTTGGCAAAGCCGACGCCGCAGGCACGCTGATCGCGAATGCGCTGGATCTCCAGGGCGCAAGAATGTTTATCGACCCGGCATGGTCAGATGGCGGCACGCTGGCAGACGCATCAAGAGTCGCCAGCGGCGGCACGGAAATCAATGGTCGCATTACTGTAGGCCAAAACGCGTTGCTGGTGCTGGGCGATACCTCGACCACTGCGGCAGAAGCAGCGTTTGCCGACAGCCAGTTGAAGTGGGGTCCACAGGGTATCACCGCTGCGCTGGCAATCCAGGCACCACAGACGCTCACGGCAAACCAGGGCGGTTTGCGCGTTGACGGCGCGCTCACGGGCAGCACCGGGATGTATGATGCGGAATACAATAAAGCCGGGTTCGCGGACCATTCTCTGCTGATGGTTGACGCACAAGACACAACCGGTGGCAAAGCCGCGCTTTCCGCCGTTGACGGGACGTTAACCGTCGCGGATTCCGCAGCGCTTTACGTTGCGAATGCCAAAGCTAACCAGACCTACGTTGTCGCTAAGGGCTTTAGCGATGTGCAACTTAACGGTGATGGCTGGCAGAAAGACAACCTTTTGTTGAATAAATTACTGATTGCCCGCACCGGGGAAAATAACGGTGAGGTGACGGTGACGACTCGTGCCAGAGCGGCTCAGGACGTGCTGCCTGGCGTGGTCACTGCCCACGCCCTGGATACGCTGATCAATAGTGGAGAAAACTCCAGAACCGCTCAGCATGCGGGACAGCGCTTCCTTTCTGTCGCCATCGACACGCCGCAAGCAAGCGTGGATCAGGTGGTGAAAACCGTCAACAGCGCCGCACAAATAGCTTTCGCAGGCGGCGTACAAAGCAACACTCTGGCGGCAGGCGCGTCTGCGGTTAACGCCATTATCGACCGAAACTCAGTGACCAGCCGTGGTTTACAAGCTCCTGAGTCTGACGCCAGCGTATGGGTTCAGACCCTCTACGGTAACCAGCGCAGCCGCGATTTGAGTGCCGGATCGATGCGTTACGGCCTTGACAGTGATTTTTACGGGCTGATGCTGGGCGCGGATAAAGAGTACGAAACCTCGCTGGGCAACATGCGTAGCGGCGCTGCCTTCCATGCCGGGAATGGCGACAGCAACTCGCGCGGGGATTTCAACTCAACGCATAATGATTTCAGCTTCTGGGGGATTTCGCTTTACCAGAACTGGCGTCACAACCAGCTTAGCGTCACCGGTGATGTCAGCCTGACGGAGAGCAACAATGACCTCTATCAGAAACAGCCTGGCTGGATGAACGCAGGCAGTAAGCTGAACGCCAGTGTGGATTCCCGTCTGTTCAGCGCTGGATTGCGGGGCGAATATCTGATTGAGACTCACGTCGTCGATCTCATTCCCTATGCCGCAGTACGCTATAACCAGCTGGTTACACAGTCCTTTGACACTAAAAACAAAGGCGGTGAAAACGTTTTTCATACCGACAAAGGCACCCAGAATATCTGGCAGTTCCCGGTCGGGGTAAACATCAACAAAACGTTCGCGCTGGATTCCGGCTGGAATCTTAGCTCGCAGGCAGGCGTTGGGGTTACCGCCGTCACGGGCGATCGGGATGCGAAAAGCACTCTCCATACCGTTGGCATTCGCAGCAGCGACGCGCTTTCCGCTGAAATCATTGACGACACAACCTTTAACGGGCAGGCAGGCTTGAAGTTCCAGAAAGGAAACATGACTTTCGGGGTAGGTTACAATATTAACGCCTCCAGTCATGATACCGATCAGATTGTCAGCGCAACCTATAAGCTCGCTTTCTGATTATCATCTGCCGCATGCCTGCGGGCATGCGGCATTATTCCAGGTTAGCTTTATTCAACCCGTAAGCCGCATCCAGCGAGCCGGGCTCCATGCGGGACGTGATACCCAGACGGTTCCAGGCGTTGATTGCCACGATGGCGAAGTTCAGCTCTGAAATTTCCACGTCCGAGAAATGCTCCGCCACGCTGCGGTACAATGCATCGCTCACTCCGTGAACGCCAATCTGCGTCAGTGCTTCAGTAAATGCCAGCGCCGCTTTTTCACGGGCGCTAAACAGCGGGGACTCGCGCCAGGCCGCCAGGTGGTACAGACGCAGCTCGCGCTCCCCGGCAATTTTGGCCTCTTTCGAATGCATATCCAGGCAGAAGGTACAGCCGTTCAGCTGTGAAACACGAATGTCGATCAGGTGCTTCAGCGCCGGGTCGATGGAAGTTTTCGCCACTTCCATGCTCAGGGCGGACAGCGCGTTGGCGAGGGCCGGTGTGGCTTTATGATGGTTTACGCGAGTGCTCATTGTCTTTCCTCTTTTTTGTGCGGCAGATGTCATGCGATGAGGCAAATCTACGCCGTTCATGACATAGTAAAAAGATACAAAATGCGTGAAATGAGGTAGGACATGAAGCCGGGCTATCACGAAATCTATTCGCGCTATCGCGATAACATCACGCGCGGTGTGCTGAAGCCTGGCGACAAAGTGCCGGCCATCCGCGTGCTGTCCGAAGAGCTGAAGGTGGCACGCAAAACCGTCGAAACGGCCTACGCCATCCTGACGGGCGAAGGGTATCTGGTGAGCCAGGGCGCGCGCGGCACGCGGGTGAACCCGGATTTATTACTGCCTGATCACCACACCCCCGCAGAACAGACCACCGGTACGCTGCCGGAATCGCTTATCAGCCAGCGCGAACGCGCCGGTTTTTTACGGCCTGGCATACCGGCTCTCGACAGCTTTCCCTACAAAAAATGGCTGCTGCTGTCAGGCCAGGCGACACGTTCGATGCGCCAGGAGGAGATGCTCAACCCGCCGGTACTGGGCTGGTATCCCCTGCGCCAGGCCATCGCCAGCTACCTCAATATCTCACGCGGATTGTCCTGCACGCCCGAACAGGTGCTGATCACCAGCGGCTACAGCGGCAGCCTGCGTCTGATCCTCGATACCCTTGCCAGCCGCAGCGACAAAGTGCTGTTTGAAGACCCAGGCTATTTTATGGGCCAGCAGTTACTCAAGCGGATCGTGCCGCGACTGCACACCGTGCCGGTCGATCGTTCAGGTATGGATACGGACTATCTGCTGCGTAATCATCGTGATGCCCGCTTCGCTATCGTCACGCCGTCGCACCAGAGCCCGCTGGCGGTGACGCTCTCGCTGCCGCGCAAACAGCAACTGCTCGACTGGGCCTCACAAAACGAGGCATGGATCATTGAGGACGATTACGACGGGGAATTTCACTACACCCGCAAGGTCCTGCCGTCGCTGAAAAGCCTCGACCAGCACGACCGGGTGATCTTTATGGGCACCTTCAGCAAAACTATTATGCCGTCGCTACGGATGGGCTACGTGGTGATGCCCGCCAGCACGGTGGAAGCATTTACCGACTGCGCCGATATCGTCGCCAGCGGCCAGCCGGTGCTGACGCAAAAGATCCTCACCGCGTTTCTCAACGAAGGGCATTTTTTCCGTCATCTGAAGAAGATGCGGGCGCTGTACCAGACCCGCCGCGACTGGATGATTGCCGCCCTGCGTGAGGTGTATGGCGATCTGTTTTTCACCGAGCAAAACGACGGCGGAATGCACATCGTGGCGTTCCTGGCGAAAGGGAGCGGCGACAGTGAGATCGCGCGCTGCTGGCAAGCGCAACAGTTGCAGGTGAATGCGCTCTCGGAGTGGTATCGCGGAACGGGAAAACGCTACGGGCTGGTGATGGGCTATAACAACGTGCGAACGTATCAGGAGGCGATCGCGCTACTGGAAAGACCGAAACAGCAGACGCTGGAACTTCTACTCCGAAATCAGTGAGCTGCCCAATATTTTGCAGGCGGCTGGCCTGCTTGCTCCTGTAGGCCCGGTAGGCGTAGCGCCACCGGGCAATATTACCTGCTCAGAACGTCCACGACACGCTGCCCACAATGCTGCGCTCCGCACCAAAGTAGCAGTAAGAGAGCGAGTTACACGCCGCCACGTAGCTTTTATCCGTCAGGTTATTGACGTTCAACTGCGCGCTTACGCCCGTGAGCCCTACTTTCGACAGATCATACCCCACCACCATATCCACCAGCGTATAAGACGGCAGCGTATGGGTGTTCTGGCGATCGCTGGTGACACCGTTCACGTAACGCACGCCGGAGCCAACGGTCAGGCCATCCAGCGGGCCCGTTTTGACGTCATAGCTCAGCCAGGCGCTGGCCATATTACGCGGGGCATAAACGGCGCGCTTACCCTCCTCTTCCGGGCTGCTCTTCTTATAGCGGATATCGGTGTAGGTATATGCCGCCTGCAGGCGCAGACTGTCGGTCAACTGACCAATCGCCTCCAGTTCGACGCCTTCAGACTCGATTTCCCCGATAGAGCGGTACGGATCGGTCGGCTCCTCTTTGGTGGCGATATTCTTCTGGTTGATGCGGAACACCGAGGCGCTGAACTGGCTGTTCATCCCTTCCGGCTCATACTTCACCCCGGCTTCCCACTGCTTGCCTTTCATCGGGTCGAGGATGTTGCCCTGTTCATCGGCAAAGCTGGTCGGCGTAAACGCGGTGGAGTAGCTGACATACGGCGCGACGCCGTTATCAAACAGATACAGCAACGCCGCGCGGCTGCTAAAGTTGTTTTTGTCCAGATCGCTGCGGGTATGGTTGAAATTGTCGACATTCGACACGCTCACCTGATCGTAACGGCCGCCGAGCGTCAGACGCCAGCGGTCAAAGGACATCTGATCCTGCAGGTAGTAGCCCGTCTGGCGTAGCTTGTGCTTTTCCTTGCTGTACTGAGTGATGTAGTCCGGCTTCGCGCCGTAAACCGGGTGGAACGCGTCGATAGGCGGGAATCCGCCGTAATAGCCGGTCACATTGTTGCTGCGATCCTGATAATCCATCCCGATCAGCACGCGATGGTTCACCGCCCAGGTATCAAAACTGCCGTCCACCTGGTTATCCAGGGTGATGGCATTCATCTTCTCGTCGGAGCCGGAATAGCCGCGGTTCAGCTCGGTTTCGTTCAGCCAGCCTGCGGCATACACCTGGTTCAGTTCCACTTTTGTATGCAGGTAACGCAGCTTCTGGCGCACCGACCAGCCGCTATCAAACATATGCTCGATGTTGTAGCCAACCATGTTTTCACGACGATCGTATTTGTCGTAATCGTCCTCACCCTCAAAGAAGGTGTTGGAGATCTTCTTGCCGTAGTGCGGAACAACGGTGCCGTCATATGGCAGCCCGGAGTGGCTACCGCCTTCCGGATCGCGGTGCAGATAAGCCATCAGATCCAGACGGGTGTTATCGGTGATGCGCCAGGTCAGGCTCGGCATCAGCGCATAACGCTCCTCTTTCAGCGGGTCAAACTGGGAATCGGCGTAGCGGGTCATGCCGCTGAGGCGCACCGCCACACGGTCGTTATCGTCGAGCGGGCCAGTGACGTCGAACATAGCGCCGCGCTGATCGTTATTCCCGGCGAACAGCTTGATCTCCCCGCCCGGATCGAAGGAGGGCTTACGCGAGGTCAGCGCGACAATGCCGCCCGGCGATGAACGGCCATACAACACAGAGGCCGGACCGCGTACCACTTCAATATTGTCAAGGAACCACGGGTCCACCACCAGCGAGCTGTGGGAGTTGGTGTCACCCATCATTTTCAGGCCGTCGAGGTAGACGTTATCCAGGCTGCCATCTGAGAAGCCGCGCAAGACAATGTAGTCGAAACGGTTTGAAGCCCCGATCTGGTTGCTGTAAACGCCGGGCGTATAGCTCACGGCCTGGCGCACGCTGGTTGCGCCCTGCTCTTCGAACTGCTCGCGGGTGACAATAGACACCGACTGGGGCGTCTCGATATCCGGGGTTTCAAGTTTGGTGGCACCAGACTGCATCTGCGACGTAACCACCACGGTTTCAGTTTTTTGGGAATCCTGCGCCAGTAAAGGAAAAGCGACGCTACCGGTAATCCATCCCACCAGCAGTGCCAGACGCGACTTAGCAAACATGGTCCTCTCCAAAGGCATTTCTAATTGTTAATAAGAATTATTACCTTTTTGAGAACGCAAACGGCTATGCGCGCTGCCAGGTTACGTATGCGCGATGCCAAACCGCACGGATCGCGTTCGCGCGGGAGAGAAAAATGCGTTAGCGATGTTTTCGCACGTCGCCCGGTGAAACACCGTAGCGACGACGGAATGCAGTGGAAAAGTTGGTAGCGTGCTGATAACCGCACATCCATGCCGCCTGCTGCACGCTATAGCCTTCCAGGAGATAGCGTCGAGCCAGTGCAAGACGGCAGTCGCGCAGGTAGTCAAACAGCGTGGTGCCGTAGCGCTGGCGGAACTTGCTGCGCAGGCTGCTCTGGCTCATTGCGGTCAGCGCCGCGAGCTGAGCGAGAGTGTAGTCCTGCTCCGGTGACTGTTCCAGCATGCTCCGCACGCGCTCCAGACGCGCATGCTCAGGCCGACACGGGCAATGTTGCTGGCGCTGATTCAGGCCGTGGCCAAGCAGTTGATACATCAACCCTTCCAGCAGCAGCTTGCGGGAAAGCACGCTCAGGCCCTGCTGCTGCGCATGCTGAATGCCTGACAGCACAAACCCTGGCACCTGCCAGACGAACGTGGGCGCATTCAGGCTTTGCCACTCCACGAGCAACGTTTCCAGCAGGTTCTCACGCCTGACATCATGGGGATACACGCCAAACGAGAGGGTTTTCAGCGTGCTGTCTGCCGTGTGGCGCGCGCTCATCACCTGTTCCTCACTAAGCCGGGAACTGAACGCCATACCGGAGCGCACCACATACTCATTGCCATTCAGCGTGAGCGTGACGCACCCTTCCAGCACCACCAGCATATAGAGCGGGCTGCTGTGGCGAGAGGTGGTTTCATAGGGTTGTAAAACCCGAACATCCGAGTGGGTAAGTGAAATACCTGACGAGAGTGTCATCTCTTCCACGTCGCCGTGCAGAACCGGGCTACCCGTCGCTGCGTTATCTTTCAGCTGTGGAAAACGATAGTCGATGCCGTAACGCTCGCCAAAGACATGAAAATCCTCAACAAAGAAAACGCGTTTCGTTGACGTATTTTCATTCTGGAGCATAACGCGGTGCCTGCATCGTGTAATAGAGAGCAGACAGTATCACTCATTTAACGCGACGGCAATCTGGTTGCGGCCAGCCATGTTTAATACGCTAAAAGCTCCGGCGTAAAACCGGAGCCTCGAAATATATTTCGCTATCTGAAATATATTTATGCTTCCTGCCACTCAGCAAAAACCTCTTTGTGGTTTTTGGTCAGGATGACTTTATTATCATCCACTTTGTCGACCCAGCCGAGAGGAATATAATGGTGTTTCCCGCCAGATTCCGGATCGCTTTTCGCAAGTTTAATACGCTCGCCATCCAGGTGGTCAACAACGCCGACGTGCGTTCCGCAGCTGGCTACAACCTGAGTGTGATCCTTAATTTCGCTTTTATCTACCATGTCTATTCTCCTGTTTCGGTTATATGGCTGTTGCACGAAATTAACTGTAGCGTATAAATCACGACGATGAAGCCGTATTAGCATTTTGAAACATCATTGACAGAATATAATATTGCGACTATTCAGGCACGAAGCCCTCACGTCAAAAAATAAGTATCAGACAAATTATTATCTGATAATTTACCTGTCATGATTAAATTAACTAACGGGGAGCTTTTATAATGAACCACAATAATCGTACAGAAATTTGTGAAGCGATAGCAGAGGCGGCGCTTAGTTCTTACTAAACGCCGCAACGCGTTACTCGTCGAAGAACCAGTAGCCCTGGTTAATCAGCCCGGTCAGCTCCTCAACAAAGGCCGGATTATTCAGGGCATCCCCCAGTTCAGCCTGACCCAGTTCGGTATAGCGGCACAGCGCATCCGCTGCCTTCGCATCTGCTGTCTCCAGCAGTTCGCTGTTGATAAAGAAATGACCGTCAATGTTCAGCACGCGCAGCCCACTCAGGCGGGTCAGGGTTTCGCCGCCCTGCAGTGCATCCAGCACCTCTTCCGACGCATAAGGCGGCTCGGCGGCGGCAATATCCAGCTCATGGCGCGGCGTGGAAACAAAGCTGCCAAACCATCGGGTGAAATCATCAGGCTTGCTGATCATGTCGATCATCATCTGACGAATACGATCGAGCTCGTACTGCTCCACGCGGCCAGGATGTTCGCGACAGGTCAGATCCGGATCGCTGTAATGTTCCCCGCCCAGATCGTTCTCCAGCGCGTAATCAGCAAAGCTGCTGATCAAATCGCGTCCGTTTGGCCCGCGGAAACCAACGGAGTAGTTGAGCGCGGTTTCATGGGTAAAGCCGTCGTGCGGGAATCCTGGTGGAATGTAGAGAATATCTCCCGGCGCAAGATCTTCGTCGATAATGGGTTCAAACGGATCAACATGCAGCAGCGCCGGGTGCGGGCAGAACTGACGCATCGGCAGTTTGTCGCCCACGCGCCAGCGGCGGCTTCCCATTCCCTGAATGATAAACACATCGTACTGGTCGATATGTGGACCCACGCCGCCGCCAGGGACGGAGAAAGAGATCATCAGGTCATCAAGACGCCAGTCCGGCAGAACGCGGAACGGACGCACCAGCTCAGCGGCCGGCATGTGCCAGTGGTTCACCGCCTGCGCCAGCAGCGACCAGCCGGTTTCGCCGAGACCGTCGAAGTGCTCAAACGGACCATTGCTGGCCTGCCATTTGCCGTTGGAGTGGCTCACCAGACGGCTATCGACTTCCGGCTCCATCGCCAGACCGGCCAGCTCGTCAGGCGTGATCGGATCGACAAAATTCGGGAAGGCATTTTTCAGCACAACGGGTTGCTTTTGCCAGTATTTTTCGAGAAATTCCGGCCAGTTCAGGTTCAGTTGATACGCCATGGTTAGCACCAGTGAAAGGGTAGACAGGCGCGATTATAGGCAAGAAGGCTGAGAGGGAACTTGTCGTGGGTCAATCGACCGCGTGTGGCGTGTAGGTCGGGTAAGGCGAAGCCGCCACCCGACACAAACACGACGGGTAAACTTAATCCAGCTTCAGCTCGTCATAATGGGTAATCAGCTTACCCACAATGCCGTAGTCCAGCGCTTCTGCAGGTGACATCCAGAAGTTGCGGTCGGTGTCTTTTTTAACTTTCTCCAGCGGCTGACCGGTCGCGTCGGCGATCAGCTTGTTCACGCGATCCAGCATACGAATGATCTCACGCGCTTCGATTTCGATATCCGTTGCCTGACCGCGCACGCCGCCCAGCGGCTGGTGGATCATAAAGCGGGTGTTCGGCAGAGAGTAGCGGTGCTCTTTTTTCGCTGCCAGGAAGATGGTGATGCCCGCGCTCGCCACCCAGCCGGTGCCAATCACGTGTACGTCCGGGCGAATGAACTTGATGAAATCGTGAATGGTATCGCCCGCTTCCACGTGGCCGCCCTGGCTGTTGATGTACAGCTTGATCGGATCGTTGCTGACGCTTTGCAGCAGGATCATCTGGGTAATCACTTTCTGCGCCAGTTCCTGGTTGATCTCACCGGAGATCACAATCGAACGAGACTCCAGCAGTTTTTGCTGCAACGCGCCCGCGCCGGTTGACCCTTCCGTTTTATCCTTGTCGCTTTCTTTCAGTGTGTAGTGCATTGTTATGTCCTCAGCATGTCGCGCTCAAAACCAGAGTGTAGCCTGTTTTACCCGTGAAAGTCCTCAGACACAAACAAGGAGGGAGTTTATGAATATTGCTCATGTCGCGCTCTGGACCCGGACGGCAAACGGATTGAGCTTGTCGGTGCAGACGATTAAAAGCGAAGCCTGATGGCGCTTCGCTTATCAGGCCTACATGTCTCGTGCGATTTGTGGATTCACGGGGTCCTGTAGGCCGGGTAAGGCGTAGCCGCCACCTGACGCATTCCGCTCAGCCAGGAGCCGACAAATCTCCGCATGCTTCTCCTCGGTAAAGGTAAAGCGCGACATAAACCCAAGCCGAATCAGCGAGCCAATCGCCGGCAGCAGGCAAATGCCGAAGAACAGCCCCGCGAGCACGCTGTCGCTCTGGGTTTGCGCCTGCGGCACGTAGCCAATCATCGTCAGGAACACGCCGATTAACCCGCCACCTACTGCCACCGACATCTTGCCGGTAAAGGTCTGGCCGGAGAAAGTGATCGCCGCGCAGCGCTTGTGGGTGTGGTACTCCGCGTATTCGATGGTGTCGGCAATCATCGACGAGGTGAGAATGTTGGTCATCATCACAAACAGGGTACTGAGGCCAAGCAGAATAAACAGCAGCGCCGTGTGCTGATAACCCGCGAACCACATCACCACGCGTACCGCGATATCCAGCCCGCAAAGGATCATAAACAGCTTTCGTTTCTGCATCTTGCGCGTCAGCATCGGGGCGATAAGGCACACCACCGCCGCCACAATCCCCATCACACCAATCGCCATCTGCAGGCTGCCGTCGCCCATATTGTTGATAAAGAAGTAGATATACAGGCCATTGGCGACGTTATGGAACACGCAGAAAAAGAACGACAGCAGGACGATAAACAGCGGCTTGTTCTGACGCAGGTTGTGGAAAGTGTCACGTATCGTCACCTTTTCCGGGCTCGGCGGGACGCGTTCTTTGATCTGCATAAAGCCATTAAGCATCAGCGGCAGGCCCACCAGCATCATCACCAGTGCCGCCATAAAGTAGCCTTTATCGTTGCTGTACTGAGTGAAAAACGCCGCCAGCTTCGGGAAGAAGATGTTGGCGCAGGCGATCCCGGCGTTGACGCCCAGCATCGCCGCCGTCACCGCGCGGGTGCGCTGGCCGGAGTCGTTGGTCATCACCGACGACATCGACCAGAACGGGATATCGGAGATGGCGTACAGCGTCCCCCACAGAATGTACGTCACCCCGGCGTAGAGGATTTTGGTGGTCATGTCCGCTTCGATTTTGTAAAACGCCAGCAGCGTGACGCCAGTAATCAACAGCGGCGCGATCAGCAAAAAGTGGCGAAACTTGCCGAACCGGCTGTTAATGGTGTCCATGATGCTGGCAAACAGCGGATCGTGCACCGCGTCCCACGCGCGGGCAATCAGGAAGATGGTGCTCGCTGCCAGCGCCGAGATCCCCAGTACATCGGTGTAAAAATAGTTAATAAACGAGCCCACTAAACCAAAGCTAAAACACTGACCTAACCCATAACCAAAATAAGACCACAACTCGCGAGACGGTATTTTCATTGTCATTGCCATTGTTATATGCCTGCCTGGTTGCCCGACGGTAGCCCGCCGGGTCGTTATGATTAGCCCTGTGCTTTCGGGGCGATCTTACGCAGCTTCTGCATAAGCGCGATTTCGCTACGCGAGAACGGAATACCGTTCTCCTCGAATACGTCGTGGAACCACAGGCGGCAGTAGTCCGTGGACCCTTTCATCACTACCGGCCACGGCAGCCAGGTCTGGGTTTTTCCGCGCACCAGCCCCCACTGATACGGCGCGACCTTCGCCATATACATCAGCGGAAGCTGCTCTTCGATGGTACCGCCCACATGACGCGCCAGCCATTCGGTGCAGAAGATCGGGCGGCCCAGCGCCTGCAACTGCTGGATAATCGCCGTCATGCGTCCGGTGTTGGTGTAGGCGTGATAGCTCACCACGTCCGACAGTTCCAGAGCGGTCTGGTCCAGCGGATGCTGATAAAACGTCTCACCTTCCTCTTCCGCAGGCAGACGCCACGCACAGACGGTGAGCGGCTGAACCGGATCTTCTTCGCGTACCCAGCGGAACGCCAGCTTCATCAGTTCGTGCGCGCAGGTCTCCAGCTTTTCGTCATACAGCACCTCTTCCGTGCCGCTCGCAAAAATGCCGCGGTTGCCTGGCTCGTTGTAGAGATCCCACAGCAGCACGCGCTTATCGACGCGGAACTGGCGGAGAACGTCGCGAATGTAGCGCTCAATTTCTGGCCAGAAGTTACGATCGAACACATTATCGCGAACTGGGCTGGCCGCTTCCCG
>OJJJ01000078.1_pt1 | contig 68897 bp, 63 predicted proteins | sample 1596311 | NCBI WGS metagenome assembly OJJJ01 (sample SAMEA4350140, study PRJEB24818) | metagenome | biome: human; feature: gut; material: faeces | place: Denmark | collected 2013-09
AAAGAAACGACAGAGATTCTCGCCACAGAATACACAATAATGACAATCTGGAAAAATAGCGGCGGTATCGCCAAGGAAATAGGCATGCGCCGACTGTATTAACGCAAAATTTACCCCCCCCCCCAATCCGCCAATCTGGTTGAGCATCCAGGGTATGGTTCCGGTTTTCTCACCGACGTTAGTGCCACCGAGTATTTGCCCGAGGGCAATACAAATCCCTGCGGCAACGATTAACGGGATCATCCACGAAATCCCCGTTAATAAATGTCTTTTTATTTCCTGTGATAGTGGAACTGTATTTTCACTCATGTGAGTTCCCTCCAGAATGAGGATCGCTACTGGTTTGTCGTAACCAGCGATTTTTCAACCTTTTCAAGAAACTGAATAGGCGATTTAATAACAATTTCTGTTTTCACCCGCACAATGCGTTTATTAGAAAAGCGTTCTTCTCCTTTTATTTTCACATCCACCGCCAGAATCACGACGTCAGCGGCAGAAATATCCGCCATCAGTAATTCGTTTTCCGTTCCGATGGTACCCTGCGTTTCAACCTTAATATTATGACCAAGCGCCTTTGCCCCTTTAATTAGCTTCTCGCGGGCAATATAGGTGTGCGCAATACCCGCCGTACAGGCGGCAACACAAACAATATTCATAGCATGCTCCATATTTTATTTAGCAAACATTGGATTCAGCATATTGACTAAACAGCTCAATAATTTTCTGTGGACTACTCTCAACCAATAATTGTTCAATAATTTCATCATCCGCCAGCGCTCCGGCAACCTGCGAGAGCAGGCGAATATGCGTAGTGTTTTGATCTTCAAGGCGGACGGCAAACAATATAATGCACCGTACATTGCTACCGTCCAGAGTTTCCCAGGGAATATCCTGGCGCGTACGGCCGATGGCCAGCGTGGTATTCACCACCGCCGAAGATTTTCCGTGTGGAATCGCAATATGATTTTCAAAGCCGGTTGAACCCTCTGACTCACGCTGCCAGACATCCTGAATAAACGTTTCCCGACAGCTAATTGCGCCATCCTTTTGCAGAATATCTGTCAGTTCCTCAATAACCTCCGTTTTACTTGTAGCCTTCATATCTAAAATAACGCGATTTGTATTGAGTATTTTCGTGATGTCCATCAATCATACCTCATGGAGTTCAGACATTAATTTTCGACGACCAGCGACGTCGCTCGATGTAATTTTTCGGTGATAACCGTTTCTGTTACCCTTTTAATATCCGCATCATTGAAGAAGGCGGTGACATACACGACGGGCATCGCAATAGTAGGTAGATTGATTGTCGACACCACCAGTTCAATATCGTCCGTCAGTATGGAGGGTAAACTGCCCGCTGATACCACACCCACGATGGTCCAGTCCGGGAAGGCGCGCAGAATGCGACTTTTAAGTAAATGAGACGTACCAATACCGGTTGAGCAAACCAGCAGCACGCGCTTGCGGGCAATCTGCCGCTCCATAGCGGCCTGAAAATGCACGGTTAGGTACCCGACCTCATCTTCCGACACGGCACGCTCGCCCCAGCCGCTAAACACCCGATTAACCGCGCAAAGCGTTAAACGCCAGACGTCCTGCAGTTCGCCTTTAATATCGTCCAGTAGCGGGTTACGAATACGGATCTGATAGTTCAGCCGGTTAATCAGCGGCTTAATATGAATCAGTAATCCGTCATACAGCGCGGTATCCTCGCTGAGGTCACTGTCGACCATCTCGGCAAAAATCGCGATCAGCCGATGGGTAATCAGCCGCGCTTCATCGCTGGAGTGCATATGACCGATAGCGCTGACGTCGTTATGCTCTTCTATCATTACGCCAGAGGAGATAATATATTGATAAATAAACCAGACTTCATCTTTCGGTAGCGGATGTACAATGCGTTTTTCGATACGCTGAATCATTCGGTTCGCAATAGAAAAGATGCTTTCATCAAAGGAGTTTATATTTTCCTCTTTTCTCGGCAACGCATTGCCCCGGGTGATGCGATACATCATGATCAATATATGGGTAAAGATATTGACGTAATAAGGCTCGCCCAGCGACCAGCACAAATCGTTCTCCATTTCCTGTAGCAGCGTTTGCACAAATAAAACGTCTTCTTCACCAAAGTAATGTACTAACGCTTTATAGCTGCCAGGATCAAGGCGTGAATAAACGACGCCACCGGGTTCATTATGGTTAATTACACCGTTAATCAGTGAAGCCATGGCCTGACGTACACCGCTCTCACTGCCTTCAATGTGCGTCCCGCTCTGGCTACGGATCAGAGATAATCCCAGCGGGGTTATCCATGATTCAATCACTTTCAGGTCGTTCACAATCGATGCGCTGCTGATAAAATAGCGCTCAGATAATTTGCTGATGGACGTTTCGTGCGGCGTTTCACTTAATAATTGCGATGCTATTTTTACGCGCCGTGAATTATTCATCATACCATCAGCGTCATCACCCTCTGCGCCCAATAACTGATCCAGCGATAAAAGATCGGTAATATTATCAACACTTAGCATCACGCCAGCCCCGGCGCGTTTATCAATAGTTATTTTCCATTCCGATAACCACTGTTCCAGTAGCCGTAGATCGCGCTGCACAGTCTTCTCTGAAACCGTTAAATGTTCGGCGATTTTCAGCAGCGTGACATATTCTTTCCGGGACAGAAGGAATTTTAATAATCTGTTTTGTCGCGAGGTAATCATTTGCATTATTTACCCTTATCACACACCAGATTAAATATCGAAAGAAGCGCTTACGCGCCACGTGTAATCCGTGATGATAAATATAAAAGGACTACGATGCGGCAACAATACTAAATCGTGTCCTGTATTCCGGACAGAAATAAGACAAAAAAGGGAAATAGTGAGATATTTACGGCGCAGATCACATTTTTCGTGGGAAGTAGAGTGATTGCGCTCGCAAATATGGACAGGTAAAAAGATTAAGTCAGGATGTTTTTAATTTTCAGTTCTGGAACGCTGCACGCACCGTGGTGCCGGATAAGACGCACTGCATCGCCATCCGGCACCACGTTCACATGCACTTACAGGGTAATGGTCAACACATTGCCTTCTGCTGCAATCACCACACCCCACTCGCTCCCTGTAGATGAACCGCCCTTCACGCCGCCAATTTGCGGGATGTTACGCAGACACAGCGTCCAGTTGCGCGCCTCGCCCTCCCCCGTCACGGTGATGGTGTTATCCACACGTTTCGCCCTCAGCGTGAAGATAACCGAGCCGTCAGCGGCCGGCACGTCACAGACGGCTTCACGACCCTCCTCCAGATGGAACAGCTGGAACGCAGTGCCTTCATGCCAGGCGTAATCCGGCTTCTGGTTATTGCTGCCCAGCGCCAGCAGGGTGTTGTCACGCACGTAGACCGGCAGGCTCAGGAAGTCATGCTGCTGTTTATGCCAGCGGCTGCCCACAATCTCGTCGTTACACCACAGGTGCGTCCAGCGACCTTCCGGCAGGTAGAACTGCACATCTCCCGCTTCAGAGAACACCGGGGCCACCATCACGCTGTCGCCCAGCATGTACTGACGGTCGAGGTAATCACACGCCGGATCGTCCGGGAATTCGAGCATCATCGCACGCATCATCGGCGTGCCATACTCGCTGGCGCGCACAGCTTCGCGATACAGATACGGCATCATGCGGCATTTCTGCTCGGTGAAGTAACGCACCACATCGCAGGACTCGTCGTCGTACGCCCATGGTACGCGGTAGGATTTGCTGCCGTGCAGACGACTGTGGCTGGAGAGCAGCCCAAACGCACTCCAGCGTTTGTAGACGTGCGCCGGGGCGGTATTCTCGAAGCCGCCGATGTCGTGACTCCAGAAGCCAAAGCCGGACAAGCCGATGGATAAGCCACCGCGCAAGCTTTCTGCCATTGATTCGTAGTTGGCGTAGCAGTCGCCGCCCCAGTGCACCGGAAACTGCTGCGCGCCCACGGAAGCAGAACGGGCGAACAGCACCGCCTCTTCTTCCCCCACGGTCTCTTTCAGCACGTTCCACACCAGTTCGTTGTAGATGAACGCATAATGGTTGTGCATTTTCTGCGGGTCAGCGCCGTCAAACCACTGCACATCCGTCGGGATACGCTCGCCAAAATCGGTCTTGAAGCAGTCCACGCCGATATCTACCAGGCCTTTCAGCTTGTTGGCATACCACTCGCAGGCCTCTGGATTGGTAAAGTCATAAATCGCCAGCCCCGGCTGCCATTTATCCCACTGCCACACCGATCCGTCCGGCCGCTTAAGCAGATAGCCTTTTTCTTTCAGTTCGTTGAATAGCGGCGATTTCTGCCCGATGTACGGGTTGATCCACACGCAGACCTTCAGGCCTTTCTCCTTCAGACGGCGGATCATGCCTTCCGGGTCCGGGAACGTCACCGGGTCCCACTCAAAATCACACCACTGGAAGGCCTTCATCCAGAAGCAGTCGAAATGGAAAACGTGCAGCGGCAGATTGCGCTCGGCCATGCCGTCGATAAAGCTGTTCACCGTCGCTTCATCGTAGTTGGTGGTGAACGAGGTGGTGAGCCACAGACCGAACGACCACGCAGGCGGCAGTGCCGGGCGACCGGTAAACTGGGTATAGCGATCCAGCACCGCTTTCGGGGTCGGGCCGTCGATCACGAAGTATTCCAGATACTCGCTTTCCACGCTGAACTGCACCTTTGACACCTTCTCGGAGCCAATTTCAAACGACACACACTGCGGATGGTTCACCAGCACGCCGTAACCACGATTGGTGACATAGAACGGGATGTTCTTGTAAGACTGCTCGGTACTGGTGCCGCCATCGCAGTTCCAGGTCTCGACCGTCTGACCATTACGCACCAACGACGTAAAGCGTTCGCCAAGCCCGTACACCGTTTCGCCGACACCCAGATCCAGGCGCTCGAACATATAGTTGCGATCGCTGTTAGCATCCTGCACGTAGCCATTATTTTTCAACTGGCTACCGGTAATGCGCTCCCCGTTGCGTAAAAAATCGAGGGCCCAGAATTCGCCTTTGGTTACGCGCACACTTAAATTACCGCTCTTCAATTCGGCAAAGTCGGCGTTATCGCACATCTCAACCTTCACGTCCTGCAGCACGTTCAGCGGATAATGCGGGCCGTTATCCAGCGCTCCCTGAAAGTGCTCCATACGCACGCCCACCACGCCTTCCTGCGGCGAGAAGAAGCGCAGCGTAAACATCGGGGTGTCCAACTGCCAGGTTCGCTCACGCACGTCGCGCGGCGCAACATAGACCACCATCTCGTTGCCCTGTCGTTCAACCTCGAACACCTGGATTGGGTTAGTCACATTCAGGCCAGGCTGAATTAGCCAGTTTCCATCGCTAATTTTCATAATTGGTTCCTTAGTTCTGTAATTCTTTAGTCGTGAAATCCTGCTGATTACGGCGCGCACCCTGCGCCAGCTGGCGCATGATTTCAGTCAGATAAGAGGTTTTTAGGGTGTAAAAGCGTTTGGCAATCACGGCACTCAGCAGGTAGCAAATAGCCGGGACAATGGTGAACAGGCCGATGATGATGCTAATGGTGGCGCTGTTTTGCGTTTTCGCTGCAGCATCGTAACCGCCGCCCGCCAGCATCCAGCCGATCATCGCCCCACCGAGAGCCAGGCCCAGTTTGAGCACGAACAGTGTGCCCGCAAAGCTGATGCCCGTCAGACGTTTACCATTGCACCACTCACCGTAATCAACGGTGTCGGACATCATTACCCACTGGATTGGCGTCACAAGCTGATGCAGGACGCCAATCACGAAGATAAAGACGAACATGGTGATATTGGCGTGCATCGGCACAAAGAACATCGCCAGACTGACGACCGCCAGCAGGGCGTTCGTCCACCAGAAGACGCTGACTTTGCATTTCCAGTCGGTTAGCGGTTTTGCCAGCGCAGAGCCGATCAGGTTGCCGACGCAATAGGTGGTGAGGAAGGCGACAAACACTTCCGGCGTGCCCAGAATCCAGGTGACGTAATACATCATCGCCCCGCCGCGAACGCAGACGGCCAGGATGTTGAGGATGGTCAGCAGGCCAACGATGCGCCACTGATCGTTGTGCCAGATGTCACGTAGGTCTTCACGCATTGAGGTGCTGCTCGGTGCTGCCTCCACACGTTCTTTGGTGGTGAAGAAGCAGAATGCCAGCATCAGAAACGCCACGACCGAGAGCACGGCAATCCCGCCCTGAAAACCCAGCGCTTTATTTTCACCGCCAATCAGATTCACCAGCGGCATCATCAGGACGGTGGAGAGCATGCCGCCCGCCGTTGCCAGCACAAAGCGCCATGACTGCAAGGAGATGCGCTGCGTTGGGTCATTGGTGATAACACCGCCCAGCGCGCAGTAGGGAATATTCACCACGGTGTAGAGCAGGGTCAGCAGCGTGTAGGTGATTGCGGCATAAATCATTTTGCCGTGCAGGCTGAGGTCCGGCGTGCTGTAGGCAAGCACACAAACCAGACCAAACGGCAATGCGCCAAACAGCACCCACGGGCGGAATTTCCCCCAGCGCGAGCGGGTACGGTCGGCCAGCAACCCCATGCAGGGGTCAGAGATGGCATCCAGCGCACGGGCCAGCAAGAACATGGTGCCGACAAATCCGGCAGGGATACCAAAAATATCGGTATAGAAAAACATCATATAGAACATTACGTTATCGAAGATGATGTGGCTGGCGGCGTCACCCATACCATAGCCAATCTTCTCTTTAACAGACAGAATCTCACTTTTCATTACGCATCCTTGTTTGCACTTTCACACGCACTGATACCGGTTACAGTTCTTGTAAACCATCCCTGTGAGTGCGGGTATTCCGATATCTCGTTATCAAATTACGATTCTTGTTTTCTGTGATCGGGGTAGCGTCAAAAAATAAACATCACTGTAACTTATGGATTTTGTAGGGATTTATATGAAACCGATCATGGTATAGCGAAACGGAAGTTAAAAAAGTGAGTGAGGGGGTGTGGAAACGTTTGGAAGTAGCTATAATGCGCCCCGCCTCCATGTAGCAATCGAGGCGCGGAAGATCGTCATCTCCGGTGAGGTGGCTGGACTTCAAATCCAGTTGGGGCCGCCAGCGGTCCCGGGCAGGTTCGACTCCTGTGATCTTCCGCCAATTTGCCTCTCCTGAACTCTACTGTCTCAAGTAAATCTCCTATAATACCCGCAATTACTGCTGATTATGTTCTCCCGAGGTCAACTGCCTCTACCAGAATCAAGTGCATTCTGGGAGCATACTGGGGGGCATGATTTATAGCCCCATTTTGAGATGCCCCCAATGAAGCTAACAGTCAGAAGAATCGACGCAGCCAAGCCCAAAGAGAAGCCGTACAAGCTATCTGATGGTGGAGGCCTCTACCTTGAAGTAACCACCAACAACTCACACTACTGGCGTTTAAAGTATCGTTATACGGGTAAAGACGATATCAACAGTACATTACCGGGGTTTTATCGCCAGAGCGGGCGAGGCCTGAGCCTGGTTATGGAGGAGTATAAAGGCGCGTGGATTTTTGCGACGTCGAATGTTCCCTCACTGTATTGCCGCAAAAGATAATATCGTAATTTCATTTAAATCCAGTATTCACATTTATCATCATTGACTTACGCGACATGGGTCACTGAATCCAGTAATAAGCCATTGCTATTCTTCTCCCCGAATCAGGAAGCATCCTGAATACCTCGATATCCACTGCGTAAAAATCAAGCGAAATGGACGGGTTAGAGCGTCCAGAAGACTTTAATCGACGGATGGATATGCGGAGATAACGTGGGCAGGGGCGTTTATCTCTCTGGCGAGCCATGCCTGACAGTACAGGCGTGATCGCATTAAGGAAACGGTGTGTTTCCGGTGTACTTATGGCGTACTTATGAGGGATACATAATGTTTAGTTTTAAAAAGTGCCTGATTGCACTTTCAGTAAACCTGGCGGTTGTCTCATCCGGTTTTGCGTGTACGACCCTGCTGGTCGGCAATGAAGCCTCGGCGGACGGCTCGATGTTGGTGGCCCGTAGTGCAGACAGCGACGCGCTGAAAGCACAGCATTTTTTGATTCATCCAGCGAAACAGAACCAGACCGGGGTGTACAGCACCAAAGCACATAATGGTGCGAATGATTTTACCTGGCCGCTGCCGAAAAACTCTCTGCGTTATACCACCGTACCTAACTGGAAAACCCAGCTACACGGGGCCACCGGTTTTAACGAGCTGGGTGTTGGCGTAAGCGGGACAGAGTCTATTTTTGCATCACCAAAAGCGTTGGCCGTCGACCCGTATGTTGAGGATAAAGGGATCACCGAAGACGATATCCCGGATATTCTGCTGTCACAGAGCAAAACCGCACGTGAAGCGGTGGCCCTGCTGGGGCATATTGTTGAAACCGTCGGCGCAGGTGAAGGTTTCGGCGTTGCCGTCGTGGATGATAAAGAAATTTGGTATCTGGAAACCGGTAGCGGTCACCAGTGGATGGCGCAGCGGCTGCCAAATAATCAATACTTTGCCACCGGTAATCAGGGACGTTTACAGGATTACGATCCTAAAAATCCGGATATGATGGCATCGAAAAACCTGATTGAATTCGCCAGCGAAAAAGGTCTGTACGATCAGGCCAAAGACGGCAAATTCAACTTCTCCAAAGCCTATACCCGTGATGACGAGCGTGACCGCACCTATAACGACCCCCGCGTGTGGACCATCCAGAAAACATTTAATCCTGCCGTCAATCAGGATATGGCCGCGGGCCGTGAGTTCCCGGTATTCCTGAAGCCAGAGAAGAAGATGACGCTGGACGACGTGAAGTCTGTGCTGCGCAGCCACTATGAAGGCACTAAACACGACCCGTACACCAACGGTCTGAACGGCAAAGAGCCGTGGCGTCCGGTCAGCGTGTTCCGCACCTACGAGGCGCACGTGATGCAGGTCCGTCCGTGGCTGCCAAAAGAAATTGGCGAAACCACCTACATTGGCCTGGGTATGGCCGATCTCACCGCCTTTGTTCCGTACTATAGCGGCCTGAAAGCGTATCCGGCCAACTATACGATGGGAACCGACAAAGCGGACGACCAGTCCATTTACTGGAAGTACCGTAAATTACAGACGCTGACCATGACCGACTATCCGAAGCTTGCGCCAATCGTCAAAAAAGCCTACAAAGCGTGGGAAGATAAAGTGGCGAAAGAGCAAAAAGAGGTCGAGGCCGAATATCTGAAGATGGCGAAAACCGATAAGCCTGCCGCAGATAAAATGCTGAATGACTTCAATCTGCGCATCATGGCCGACGCCGAGAAGCTGACGGAAGACCTGACAAATCAGCTGTTCACTATCCGCACTAAAGATATTCAGTCTGATATTTTCTTTGCTAACGCAGCCAAAAAAGACTGAGTCACCGCACGATAATCATCTGGCGCAAAGCAGATACGACGGCTTTGCGCCAACATCAATCAGGATCAGGGGAGTTCATCCAGCATCGGGGTTCTGAGATGGGTGTTTGCCCAACAGGCAGCCTGGGTTCGATTACTCACGGCGATCTTTTTGAAGATATTATAGATATGCGTTCTCACTGTGTTTTCACTGATAAAAAAGGCATAAGCAATCTCCATATTAGATGCCCCTTTCGACACTTCAGTCAGGATTTCATATTCCCTCTCCGTTAGCAGCCAAGCATCGTTATCGGGTTGCGTGCAACCGATATTTTCTTGCAGCGGAGTGTGCGTTGGTTCTGAGCAGGGAGTTTGATAACCTTCTTTAATCACATTAAGCAAATGCTCGATGGTGCAATTGCTGGGGATGACGGACTCGAAATTCGGCCATGACATGCAGTCATACAGCGACAGCGATCTCAGGTAATTGATAATGTAGATCCGTACGTGACATTGATTATCATTGAGCAATCTTGACCATACTTTTTTAATTTTTTGACTGGATGCCTGAATATCATAGAGAATAATGCTTCCATCACAAATGGACGACATATCCGGTCGATTAATATTAATAAAATCAACAAGAATGCCGCCTTTCTTATTGAAATAATCCAACAAGAGCTGTGTCTGTATTGACTGGTTGCTAATCAGTATGATCTTACTGTCCATGTTAAGCATAGATGGCCTTCATTCAAATGATGAGTGAAAATACTTCCCTGGCATTATGGTATACAAAATCAACGTCGCGTAATGACTTAAGATTAAAGATAATCTGATTGCGTTATGAAAATTTAGCTAATTGTGCAATATGATCATTCGGTTTTTTCGAACCCTTGATTATCATCATCTAGCATAGATGAATTAACACCGTCAAAAACACATCAACTAACTGTATTTATTAAATAATTTATTACCATTCCAAGTATTCATTTACCATGATTCAAGATGAATAATAATAACAATTTATGATATCTCATCTTTATTTGCTATGCTTAACATCAATTAATGAGCAAAATACGTTCAATTTACGATATACAACGACAGGTTATCTTACATAATTAATACAGGTGTAAGCCTGATCGAGCGCAATCACTATCTGCGCTAAAACGACCAAGGGAGCGGGATATCTAAATAAGGAACGAATTATGAATAAATTATCTATTGTGACGTTAATTACATGTACAGTCTCTATGTCTTCAGCCATGGCAATCGGTAGCTCATGGAACTCCAACCACAATAATGGAACCATTAATTTCAGTGGTTATGTTTATTCCAACTCCTGTCAAATTTTTACCGAAGATCAGGATCAAACAGTGAGACTAAATCCTGTCCAGGTTACAGGTATTAATAAAAATGATTATGTACAAAAAAAAGAGTTAACAATTCGGGTTAAAAATTGCAATATTATTTTCGGTAATTTCGCCCCAAAATTAGCATGGGGTAAAGTAAATAATGTATCTAAAGAGGGATATCTTACAAACACTAGCATAACTGGCCCAAAAAATGTAGCGCTATTATTAAAAGACAGTGATGGCACTCGCATTAATCTTAATAATGAAGAAAATCGATTTGACCCTGAAAGGTATGTCAAAGGGGATGATCCAAAATTCACATATAAGTTTAGCGTGGGTTATATTTTGACCGACGATAAATTTGTAACACCGGGGCCTGTTACAGCACTGATAAAGTATAGCATTAATTATTTTTAAATACACAATGCCATAGTGCTAGCGCTATGGCATTTATTTTGATAGAGGTTCTATGAAAATCTTTGTTTATTTACTGGCTCTGTTTTTCATTTATACAGCACGCGCAAATAATATAGTCGTTAATGGCACCCGGTTTATTTATTCTGAGGGTGCGGCAGAAATCACCATTCATATGACCAATACGGGTAATACACCGACACTGGCACAGGTATGGCTCGATGAAGGTGACGCAGAAAAACTTCCCGAAGAAATTGTCACCCCATTTATCATCTCACCACCCATTACCCGCGTTGATGCGGGTAATGGGCAGTCGCTAAGAATAAAAAAAACAGGCGACAAACATATTATCGCCACCGATAGAGAAACACTGTGGTGGTTAAACATTCTGGATATTCCCTCCGTAGATAAAAGTAAAGTCACAGAGAATTCATCGATGCTTAACTTAGCCATTCGTTCACGCTTTAAGTTTTTCTGGCGCCCGGCGGGCTTAGGTGAACGGCAGAATGCCGAAAGCAAGATGAACATTCTCGCTAACAACGGTGACATAACGCTGGTCAACCCGACACCCTTTTTCATTACGGTTGCGGATGTAGTAACCGCGTCAGGTAATGGACTGCTGAAAGAAGGCGTTATGGTGTCACCCAAAAGCAGCATCACCGTCACCTCAAAACAGAATGTCAGACCCGGTACAGCGGTCATTTTACACGCGATCAGTGATTACGGCGGTGTTGTGGAATTCAAAACGGCCATTAATTAAAAAAGGAACATAAAGGAATAAAAATGGATTTAAGTAAAAGGATCCTTACCTTACCCTATTTAGTGATTTTACATGGCGTATTATTTTCAGTTGGGCTTCATGCAGACAGCAATACCCGTTATGAGTTTGATAATGCCATCCTGATGGGCAATGCTTCACTTAACGATTTGCGTTCCTTTAACACTTCTGGATTACTACCGGGTCAATATATTGTCGATATATATATCAATGATAACTGGCGCGGACGTCATGAGCTGTTATTTAAATATAGTCTCAGCGGGGAGTTAGTCAGCTGTTACTCCGGGGCTTTTCTCAAAGAGATGGGAATTGACCCAAATAAAATGAATGAAACATTGGCCGCACAGCCTTCACACTGTACTAGCATCGCCGAATGGGACCGCAGCGGGAAAGCCACCGAGCAACTCAATACCAGCCAGCTTGAGCTACGCATCACCGTCCCACAGGCCTATGTCAATAATATCGAAAGCAATTATGTCCAACCCGAATTATGGCAACCGGGGATCCCGGCGATTAATTTCGGCTACAACGCAGATTATTACAGCGCCCAGCAGCGGGGGCACAATCGCGCCAGCACGGACAGTGCCTGGCTGGGGATGGATATCCGGAGTTCCGCTGGCGGATGGTTGCTTGAGCATTTTGGTAGCCAGAACTGGGACAACAAAACAGGTAGCCATTACGCCAATAACCGCACGACGTTAAAACGGCCACTCCCCGGCTGGGGATCCATGTTCAGCGCCGGGAAGTTTTATACCGACAGCCAGATGTTCGACAGCATTGCCATTCTCGGTATGGGCCTGGCTTCTGAAGATTTAATGCGCCCGGACAGTACGCTGAACTGGGCTCCCGTTATTCGCGGGGTCGCAGAAACCAATGCCCGGGTAACCATCTCTCAGGACGGACAAACTCTTCACCAGTCCTCCGTTCCAGCCGGGCCATTCTCGATTGAGTCGGTGCTTCCCGCTAATACCGGAGGCGAGCTGCTGGTGACGATTCAGGAGTCTGACGGACGTATCCGTCGCTTTACCGTGCCTTATTCCACTGTCCCGCAGCTACTTAAACCTGGCGTTTCACGTTATAGCGTGGCCATAGGCACCATTGATGAAGATAACTATGATAACGACCCGCTTGCCGCTCAGGTTTACTGGCAGCATGGCCTGAATAACACGCTCACGTTGTATAGTGGAGCGTCCGGGTTTGAACGCTATCAGTCGGCTTTGATCGGTAGCGGCCTCAACAGCGTACTCGGCGCATTCGCCATTGATGCTACGCAATCACGCCTGAATCTCGATGACGATCGCCATCAAGGTCAGCAGTATCGCCTGACCTGGAATCGCACGCTTGTGTGGTCAGAAACCGCGCTCTGGCTGGAAGCCAAATACAGCTCACACCATTTTTATGGTCAACGCGACGCCCTCGATGCACTGGATGCCGCAACATCTGACAACCAATATCAGTCATTACGCGAGAAGCAGTCATACAGCGCCAGCATCAATCAGCCGTTATCGGACACCTGGGGGGCATTTTATTTGTCTGGCTCTCTGAGGAAGTACTGGGATCAGCAGGACAATTACCGTCAGTATTCCGTAGGCTACTCAAATTCATGGGGCAACCTGACCTGGAGCGTATCGGCGCAGCGTTTCTGGAACGAAGATGAACACGGGTCCGTCACCAAAGACGACCAGCTCATGCTCTCATTTAGCTATTTCCTGCCACGAGACAACGCCGGATTCACACAGATTTCCTCTGACAGCTATGCGAATAACGGCAAAGCCAGCAACACACGCCTCGGTTTCACCACCTCCTCCGACGATGAAAATAATATCGTCTGGGGAGCCAATACCGGCTACGCCCGCGGGGGCGATGCAGAATGGGGTGCCAACGGAATGATCCGCACCCCCTACACCTCAATGAATGGGACATGGAGCCAAAGTAATTCGTGGCATCAGGTCAGCGGCGGGATGAGCGGGATGTTGGTCGGCCACGCGGGGGGAATCACCTTCTCACCGGAGAGTTCAGATACTGTCGCACTGGTCTACGCACCGGATGCCGATGGCGCACATCTGGCGGGGGTACCCGGAACCCGCTTCGATAAAAATGGCTATGCCATCATGCCGTGGCTACGCCCGTGGCGCGTTAATGACGTGATAATCGACCCAAAAGGCTCCGCTGACGGCCTGACATTCAGCAAAACCCAGGGAAAAGTTGCGCCTTACGAGGGCAACGTCGTACCCGTCACCTTTGAAACAACATTGCGACGACAGACGATTATTTATCCCCGCCTTTCGGGCCAGCAGAAAATGCCGTTCGGTGCCATTATCCGTGACCGCGACAATAACCATGTTGGCTATGTCGGACAAGGCGGCGCGCTTTACATCGATGAAACCACATCACCAGCGGTGTTTGTTACTCTGGAAAACGGGAAATGTACGGTCGTATTAAAAAGCCAGGAGGCCATATGTCGCTAATACGGACTGCTTTTATTCTGGGTATTGCGTTGGGCATTCATCAGACGGCCAGCGCCGCATGTACCCTCACTACGCAAAAGGTGATCGTACCCCCGGAAACCGTCACGGTAAAACGTACCGTTCAGTCAGGAGGCGTGATCCAGACGCGTACGATTTCGGTGCCCAATGATCAAGGGTCGGAGTGCACGACAAGCCAACCGTTTACCGCCCAGGTGATAGGCGATCAATCGGTAGTGATATCACCCGGCATCCTGCGCAGTAACGTGAGCGGCATCGGTCTGAAAATCTCGCTGGAAACAGCAACCGGGCGCACCATCCAGTGGCCATCGACATTCAAGGCAGCGCCGGACGAATTTAAAAACAGCAAGATCAATATTGAACTACTTAAGCTGGACAGCCGCCTTCCGGCAGCCGCGTCGTCAGGCTCGCTGAATCTGCAGATCAGAAGCGAAGCACAGTCGCAGTCGGTGGTGGATATCGTCCTGCCAGCAAAATACATCACGCTGCTCAACCATTCCTGCACGGTGAAGGGCAACCGCACGATCAACGTAAAATTGCCTAACGTAGCGCTGGAACGCTTTAACGGTCTCCGCAGCACAACAGGTCAAAAACAGTTTTCTGTCGACTTGATATGTAACAGCGATTTCTCCACGCCAGCGCAGGTTACCCTACGTTGGAGCACACGCCATAACAGCCAGGATAACAACATTGGCGTATTACCCAATATCGAACATAAAGGCGCGACAGGAATCGGTATTCAGGTTTTAGACCAACAAAAAAGTCCCATCGACTTTAACTCTACGTTCACATACCAGGCTAAGGAAAAGCTCTCAATTCCGTTTTATGCACAATATTATCAAATGAGTACCGACATAAGTCCCGGGAGGGTTCGCGCTGTATTGTATTTCAATGCCGACTATGAATAGTCATTAATAATGTAAGCGCGCTGGGTGGGATTTGCTCCACGAAAGTGGAGCTTTTTTCGTCAACCATTTTTTATCGTCATTTCTCTAAGGGTATATAATGCTCACAGGTGATTGTCCCACTAATAATATCTTGCGGATTATAATGAAAAATCTCAATATCACAGCCGGGTTTTCTTTTTAACTGATACTCCGACATTAGTTTTAAATAAATATATCTTGAATACAATGGAAACGTTTCTTTCCTGAACCTGAAAGAAAAGCAGGCATATTTTCCAGAAGGGCAATCATAGCGGTTATAAGCGCCCACCGGATGATGATTCTTGCTGCCAATGATAGTTTTTATCTTCAGTCGCGTCGTTGAATTTGGATTGGGAGAAAAATCAGTGAGTGCCCATATATTTTGCTTTAAACTGGAAAGCTGATCGAAAATCAGGTTAAGACGGTGGCGGTGTGAGTTATCGGTTGGCGGGACAGGCGAATCATAACGATACTGAAAACCGGTAACAAAATCATCCGGTAATGTTCGTAACTGTGGTTTACCGACGATAATATCACTGCGATGCGCATACGACAGCAGCGGCGAGAGATCCCAGCTCACACTTTTACGATACTCTCTTGGTGTATACCCCGTTAGCTTTTTGAACTCACGGGCAAAAGTTTGCTGCGAGTCGAATCCCAGCAGTACAGAAATATCGATGATATCCATTGCCGTCAGACGCAAAAAAGAGGCGGCTTTGGTGATCCTACGTTTGCGAATATAGAGACCCACGGGCATATTGATTCGCTGTTTTATCATTCCCTGAATATGTCTTCGGCTATACCCGGAAAATCGGGTAAGGTCGTCTATATCAACACCCGTTGCGCAGTTTTCTTCGATATAAAACAAGACGTCATTAATCGTCATTGCTTTTAACATGCCTTCTCTATCCTCATTTTAAAAAGCATCCGTGCATCCCTTTAAAAACGGGATGAAGAAATAACCCGATATTAGAGAAGGGTATTTTATGTTATATAGCAATGTATGACATGTTAGTCAAACAGATTTAAATAAGTATACATACTTCGTCTAAAACCATACGAAAATACCACATTTTAATATAATCAAATTTGTGGTTATTAAAAATACGCTATTAATTTCGCTAATAATGATTAATAAAACAGCTGCAATTAAACTGATCGGAGTTCCGATGAGTTTAATTTAAAAATAGATTAACGATGATTAAACCGTATTACCACAGGAAAAGCATAGGCGGTTAATCGCGCCCAGCGGGGAGTGCCATCAGCGTTTCACACCGCGCCTTCACGACATCATGCAGCAGTCGTACCGCCGTTGAAAGCTGTTTTCGGTGCGGGCAAATCATATTTAGCGGGACTTTTTCCCCTTGATAATCAGGCATCAGCAACTGCAACCGACCGTCATGCACATCTTCACTCACGTCCAGCCACGACTTATACGCAATCCCTTCGCCGGCAATCGCCAGACGACGGATCACTTCGGCATCGTCGCTCATAAACGTGCTGTTGACCTGCACACTGCTGACCTCACCGTTGCGCGTAAACGTCCAGCGGTCATGGAGCCGTCCGCGTAAGACGAAAGTCATGGCATTTAACGGCGCTAAATCATCTGGTTTTTGCGGCTCACCGTGCTGCATAACCCATTCAGGAGAGGCCACCAGCACGCGTCGATTACCAGGAGCCACGGGCAGTGCGATGTAAGACGCATCCTCGGTATTACCATAACGAAACGCGACATCGACGGGATCTTTAAACACATCAGTCACTTGATCGGAGAAAAAGACCCGCAGGCGCAGGGCGGGGTGGCAACGACGAAATGACTGAAAAACAGGCAGCAGCAGGTTACGCCCGAGATCGGACGGCACCGCAATTTGCAGCGTGCCGGAAATCTCATCCTCTGGCGTCTGAATTTTCTGTAACCCGGCATGCATCACGTCCAGCATCTGACGGGCATAAGGCAACCAGACCTCGCCCTCCGGCGTCAGCCGCAGGCTGCGCGTAGAGCGCGCAAACAAACGGGTAGTCAGCGTGGATTCCAGACGCTTAATCGCGGAACTGACCTGGGCTGGCTGGACGCCAGCTTCGCGTGCTGCATCACTAAAACTGTTAAGCGCCGCGGCGCGGACAAACAACGTGAGATCTTCAAGCCTGAACATTTTCACTTCCCGAGTATAAGTCCTGTCGCCTTGAGGCTATTTTTCCCGTTCTGATGCCGGTTTACCATCGAATTATATCAATTGATATACCCTAAATAATTCGAGTTGCATGAAGGCGGCAAGGGAGTGAATCTCCAGGAGCATAGAAAACTATGTGACGGGGTGAGCGAGCGCAGCCAACGCACATTCAGCTTGAAGTATGACGGGTATAAAAGATTCCTGTAACCGGAGAGATTATGAAAGCCATCGCCATTACCCGCGCCGCAACCGACGGCAGTAACATCGCATTTTTACAAGAGATTGACCTGCCCACACCAGTTGCCAAAGGGCATGACCTGCTGGTTGAGGTGAAAGCGGTTTCCGTTAACCCTGTTGATACCAAAGTTCGCGAGGGGTTCAACGCTGACACCCCACGTGTACTGGGCTGGGATGCGGTGGGCGTGGTGAAATCCGTCGGCGAGTCCGTGACGTTATTCACACCGGGCGACGAAGTCTGGTATGCCGGCGCGCTGGGTCGGGCGGGCAGTAACAGCGAATTTCAGCTGGTTGATGAACGCATTGTCGCGCTGAAGCCGCAATCGCTGGATAACGCCTCTGCCGCCGCCCTGCCACTGACCGCCATCACCGCATGGGAAATGCTGTTCGACCGCCTGGGTGTAGAGGAAAATGGCAACGAAGGCGATGTATTGTTGATCGTCGGTGCAGCGGGGGGCGTCGGTTCTATCCTGACTCAACTGGCGAGTAAACTGACCAAAATGACCGTTATCGGCACGGCATCGCGCCCGGAAAGCCAGAAATGGGTGCGTGAATCAGGTGCGCATCATGTGATTGATCACAGCAAACCGCTGACCGAAGAGCTGGCAAGAATTGGAGTTAAAGAGGTCACACACGTTGCCAGTCTGAACAATACCGAACAGCATTATCAGCAGATTATTGGCGCCCTGGCCCCGCAGGGTAAACTGGCCCTAATTGACGACCCGGAATTCCTTGATGCTCGCCCGCTGAAAGCCAAAAGCATTTCACTGCACTGGGAATTTATGTTCACCCGGTCAATGTTCGAGACTCATGACATCATTGCCCAGCACCAGCTGCTGACCCGCGTGGCGCAACTGATCGACAGTCAGACAATCCGTACCACTCTGGGCGAGCATTTTGGCACTATTTCTGCAGTGAACTTACAAAAAGCCCATGCACAAATTGAAACCGGTCGCTCGGTAGGAAAAATCGTTCTGGAGGGGTTTTAATATGTCTGACGCTGAAGTGATTTCTATTATTGCGGTACTGAAAGCCAAACATGGGAAAACCGACGCCCTGAAACAGGCACTGCAGGCCTTACTGCTGCCCACGCGTCGGGAACCAGGCAATATTGAGTATGCGTTGTTTCAATTGCGCGATACGCCGGATGTATTTTACGTACGCGAATCCTGGCGTGGTCAGGCTGGCCTGGACGAACATATTGCCCTGCCACATTTCCAGACGTTTATCCTGCAAATGAACGATCTGCTGGCCGAGCCGCTGCGTCTGGATTATCTGACACCAATTGCGCCTTAATCTCTCTACGTAATCCCCCGCCACGCGGGGGATATTTAGTCAGGCATTGCGCCCCGCCATCACACCACCATCCACATCCCAGACAGCCCCGGTCACCCAACCAGCCTTCTCAGACAGCAGGAAGGCAACGACGTCTGCAACATCACCCGGCGTACCAACCCGACCTATCGGGTGGAAGCTATCAAAGCTGCTCATCACACCCTGCACGTCCTCTTTCGGGATAAACCCTTCATAGATAGGTGTGTGTACCACCGCTGGAGAAACGGCATTAACGCGAATACCGCTACCCCCCAGTTCAATGGCCAGATTTTTAGTTAAGGCATGCAGACCCGCTTTTGCCATCGAGTAAGCCGAAGAGGGCGTCGCCGCTATCGCTTGTTGTGCCCACATCGAACCAATATTCACGATGGCACCATTAATTTTTGCCGTCACCATATTGCGTACCACGTCCCGGGTAATGAAGAACATCGCACGGTTGAGGCTCATGTACAGCTCATAATCTGCAACTTCATGTTCAATAAACGGTTTCGGGAAGAAAACCCCGGCCGCATTGACCAGCAGGCTGATGTCGCGGTGTGCAGTATTCACCGTTTCCATCACCTGGTGCATTCCGGCTTCTGACATCAGATCCGCAATAATGACCGCGACATCACCCATTGCCGCCAACGCCTGACGCGCCTGCTCAGCTTTATCGGCACGATTACCGACCAGCACCACACGCCCGCCCTCTTTCAGGATCAGTTTCGCAGTTTCAAATCCCATCCCACTGGTCCCGCCCACCACTAACAGTTTTTGTCCGGCAAATAATGCACTCATCGTTAACCTCGTTTCAAAAATACCTTGATGCGCTAAAGATGCCACCCGGCAGAGGTGATGACGAATGAGAAGAAATAGCGACACCAGAAAGAAAATCTATCTCGCAGGCGTATACTGAGAACTGCAAATGAGAAGGGACAAAACCAGATGCGTTTACTCAATCGACTAAAATGGCTACACGCCTTTGAGGCCACCGCCCGCCATGGCAGCTTTACCGGCGCTGCACAGGAGTTGGGCGTAACGCCCGCCGCTGTCGGGCAGTTGGTACGCGCACTGGAAGATTGGGTGGGCCATCCGCTGTTACACCGAACCCGTTCAGGTAAAGAGCGCCTCACGCTGGTCAGTGAAGCGCAGGACGCATTACGCGACATTACCCAAGGACTGGATAACCTCGAATCCGGGCTGAATAAACTGCGCGGTCGTCGGGCACGCTCAGTGGTAATCATCACCGCCTCTCAGGTACTGGTGATGAACTGGCTGATGAGTCGTCTCAACCGTTTCTCGCAGGCGCATGAAAATATCGAACTACGTCTGAACGTGACGGAAAAATTGATGGATGTCGCCCACGGCGAAGCGGATTTGGGCGTGCGCTGCGGAAAAGGCGACTGGCCAGGAGTCAACAAAACCTGGCTGATGGATGAAGAAGCCGTTCTGGTCTGCAGCCCGCGCCTCGCGCCAATAGAAAAAATATCCTGTGGTGAATGGTTGGTCACACAGAAGCTGATCCATGATGATACCCCCCACCACGGTGCCAATTTTCCTTCCTGGGACGATGTCCTGAATGCTACCCATGCTCCCGCTACACGCGAAAGCAGGCTGCACATCAACTCCACCGCCACCGTGATTCTGGCAGCACTCAGTGGTCAGGGTGTGGCCATTGTGCGCCGCGCGCTGGTGCAACAACTTCTTACTGACGGGCAACTGGTCCAACTTCATCCCAACGTCCGCTGGCCTCTGACATGGTCATACTACATCGTCACACCACAGCACGCGGCTATGCGCCCTGAGGTGAAAATCTTTAATGACTGGCTGATGGCGGATGTGCAGGCAGAGATCCATACCATCTCTGATATGATACCTGCACACAAATAAGACAATACAACCATGCCGAGGGAATAATGAGTTCCACCAGAAGAGGGATGATAAACGTCCTGATAGCCGCCGTATTATGGGGAAGTTCGGGCGTTTGCGCGCAGTACATCATGGAGCAAAGTCAGATGTCATCGCAGTTTTTGACCATGACGCGCCTGATTTTCGCCGGACTCATTCTGCTGATGCTCTCGTTTGTGCACGGCGACAAAGTCTTTTCCATCATCAAAAATCGCAAAGACGCCATCAGCCTGCTGATCTTTTCCGTGGTCGGCGCGCTCACTGTACAGCTGACTTTTCTGCTGACCATTGAAAAATCCAACGCCGCCACCGCAACGGTGCTGCAATTTTTGTCACCGACCATTATCGTGGCGTGGTTCTCCGTGGTACGTAAAGCACGACCGGGTATTTTAGTGTTCACCGCGATTCTGACCTCGCTTATTGGCACGTTCTTGCTGGTGACTCACGGCAACCCAACCTCGCTGTCTATTTCCCCTGCCGCGCTGTTCTGGGGGATTGCCTCCGCCTTTGCCGCCGCGTTCTATACCACCTATCCCTCTACGCTTATCGCCCGTTACGGTACGCTGCCGATTGTTGGCTGGAGCATGTTGATAGGTGGCCTGATCCTGCTCCCGTTCTATGCCGGAGAGGGAACGGACTTCGTGGTCAATGGCAGTTTGATTCTGGCATTTTTCTATCTGGTGGTGATCGGCACATCGCTGACGTTTAGCTTGTACCTGAAAGGCGCGCAGATGATTGGCGGACCGAAAGCGAGTATTTTGAGCTGTGCAGAACCGTTAAGCAGCGCCCTGTTGTCGCTGTTGTTGTTAGGGATTACGTTTACCCTGCCAGACTGGCTGGGCACGTTGCTGATCCTCTCTTCAGTGGTGCTGATATCAATGGACTCCCGCCGCCGCGCCCGAGCGGTATAACACCGAGCGGCGCGGCTACAGAGGGTTATTACCAGCCCGGTACCGCGCCACCATTAAAGATTTTCTCCGCTGCCTTAGCGACTTCCGGAGACTGATAGGATTGCAGGAATTCTTTTACGTTCCCGGCATCTTTATTGTCTTCTCGCGCCACCAGAATATTCACATACGGCGAGTTTTTATCTTCGATAAATACGCTGTCATGTACCGGAGAAAGCCCAGTTTGTTGAATATAGGTGGTACTGATGATCGCCACGTCCACTTTCTGATCGTCCAACACGCGCGGCAGCTGTGCGCCTTCCAGCTCCATGATTGTCAGATGACGCGGATTATCAGTGATATCCAGCGCTGTCGGCAGCAGACCGGTACCGTCTTTTAGCGTAATTAATTTTTCTTTTTGCAGCAGCAACAGCGCGCGTCCGAGGTTAGTGGGATCGTTAGGTATCGCAATCGTCGCGCCGTCTTTTAGCTCTGCCGCGCTTTTGATTTTTTTCGAATAACCGGCCATCGGGAAGACAAAGGTATTGCCCACCGCCACCAGTTTGTAATTATGCGCTTTATTATCCTGTTCAAGGAACGGACGATGCTGGAAGACGTTGGCATCCAGCTCACCATGATTAGTTGCATCGTTGGGCAGTAACGAACCACTAAAACCCACCAGCTCAACATCGAGTCCGTACTTCTCTTTGGCCACTTTCTTCGCGACCTCTGCCACATCCTGCTCTGCGCCGTTAATCACGCCGACTTTAATGTGTTTTCCATCACTGCTTTGCTGGTCACAACCTGCCAGCAGTAATCCTGCAAGCAATACCGCAGCCCCGGCCCCGAAATAGGGTTTCTTCAGCTTCACGTTTTTATCCTTTTGAATTAACCGCCCATTGAGTAATGAAATGACTATAGCGGGAAGGCCGCTGCGGTTTAAAAAACGAAAAAGCATCAGCAAGAAGAAAAAGGCATAACGGAAATAAAGGAGATTAGTCGGAGTGTTCCATCAGCTCATCAATGGAAAGCCCGGTAATCAGTAGCACCAGGTCGCGATCGATACCCTTTTCAAGCATGGCATGTGCAATCCGCAACGCTTCATCCAGTTTTCCTTCTTTTCTCCCCGACTCACGTAAACATTCAGCAATGGTCATTAATCTCTCCTTGTGTAGGGGAACGCGCCCGGCCAGCTTACGAATAAACGCCTCAAATCGGGTCGCACTGCCAGACTGTAGCAAGTAATTAAACAGCGTTTCTATTTGGCTGTCATTAGCGTGTTCCTTAACAAGCAGGACCGCCAGCTTATCCACCAATAGCATCAGATCACGCTCGCGGATGTGCTTCTGAACAAGCTCCAGCAAAGCCATCCGCCGATGCTGCATAATTTCATCATCAGACACCACGGTGATGTCCACCAACGGAAACGGTGCATCATAAAGCTGTCGCGCTATCTCTGGCTCTGCAAATTCATCCAGCCAACTCAGCGAAAAGGGATATGGACTTTCCACACCATGGTAAAAAAGTATCGGCACCACCAGGGGTAACGCTTTATGCCCAGCGTCGAGATGACGCTGCATCGCGGCAATGGCATAGCGCATCAGCCGAAATGCCATATGGGCATCCGGAGAGCTTTGATGCTCAATCAGCGCATAGATATAGCCCTTTCCCTTCGTTGTTTGCAGTGACCACAGTACATCGGAATAACTGGCCCGCAGGTCTTCCTCCACAAAACTACCGGATTCAAGCTTCAGTGTGTTCAGGTTGCAAAGGTCGCGTAGCGATTCCGGAAGCCAGATATCCAGGAAATCCCGCGCCGTTTCCAGATGGCCTAAAAACCTTTTAAACACCGCATCATGCGGCGTAGAGGTCATATTTTTTTTCATGGCGATCCATCACCCGCAGTACAAGATGACGGGACCTTACTCGCCTATCGCATTATCCACATCAGGCAACTTTTAAGCCTGCGAGGCGCTTTATAGGATAAAAACTCTCAACGGCAATGCATACATTTTCAGGGAATAATGTTCGCAAAAATGCCCGGTGGCGATAACGCTTACCGGGCCTGTATGTCGGGGGTTATATGCAGGAGGCACTATCACACCAGGCCTTTTACGATCTCCATTAATCTGCGGATATCTTCTGGCCGGGTATTGCCGGTTTGCGGATCGATAATTGAGCTGTAAACGTGTGGCATCACGCGTGGTACACCTGCTTCCAGGCAGGTTTGCAATATGATGCCGAAATTATCAAGATCGATTCCGCCGGTCGGTTCAATCAGCGTCATCCCATTGCGCGCGGCGGCGGTCGCCAGCACGTACAGCTCCGGTAACGACGTCTCGCCGCCCATCGGGAAAAACTTCGCCGCATGCGCCCCTGAATCCTGCATCATGCGCACTGCCGCATCGCAGGACACTCGGGCAGGGGTCCCTTTGCTGCTGCTAACCCCGGTGGAAATAAGCACCTCACCCGGCGTACCTGTCGGGCTAACCAACGCGTTAATGTGGGTCTGCTCCCCCCCCGTAGCCGCCAGGGCACCCGCCGCAAACCCACAGCCGGTAAAGGTCTGATTGACGTGTGCCGGATGAACCGCGGATGCGATCATCGCCGCTTTGTAATACTGCGCCGGGTCACCCGCCCCCAATCCTACGGAAATAGATGGCACCTGCGCCATCCAGCGTTTAACCTCCTGAATGCCGTCTTCTACTGAGGCAAACTGCGCGGAGAGCACGCCGATTACCGCATGGCCCTCGGCGGCGTCGTAGATTTCCCTGGCATTGGCAATATCTTTTGCCAGCACGTTAATCGCCACACGTTGACGATAAAAATTAATCTGCTGCATGGTCTGCAATCTCCTTCAGTCGTGCAACGATCAGCGCCATTTCCCCTTCTGCGACCGTGCGCGGATCAAGGCTAAAGACGCCCTGGTGGAGATTGTAACGGCGAGCGTAAATGGCGATATCACCACCGCGTAGTTGGGATTCGACTTCACGGGCGTCAATACCTAACGCCTGTACATTCACCCGGACACGAATACGCCAGATAGCACGTCCGGCTTCATCCTGCTCAATATCAGCCTCCAGTCCACGAATGGCAGAAATCGCTGCCGCCACGGGCTGTAGCTGATCTGCGGTGACTACAGTTTGCGCCTGATGGTAGTTTTCCAGCGCATAAATCAGCCCGACCATATTCTCCTTGCCGATTTTCATCGCTCTGGCAATACCGTGGTGCTGCGCTTTACAGGCGGCAATCCACGGTGTCTTGCCGGTGATAAACCCGGAGGTTGGCGCGTTAAAAGCTTTTGCCCCGCTGTAGATAATCATATCCGCCCCGCTCGCCACCCAGGCGTGTAAATCCTCTTCGGCGGCGGCATCGACAATCAGCGGCAGGTTGTGAACCTGCGCGACCTGCACAAAATCCGCAATGCTTAACATACCTTTCTGCACGCAGTGGTGCGATTTCACATACAGCAGCGCGGCGGTATTGTCGGTAATCGCGCTTTCCAGTTGCCAGCGGGCTGCCAGATTACTTGAGCCAACTTCCACCACCCGTCCGCCGCCTAAGCGAATCGCACTGGTGATTGGCGCACCGTAATCCACGTTATGCCCGCGCAGCATTACCACTTCGTTGGCCATACCGGTGCTGTCCGGCATCAGCGTGACCCGCGCCTGGTCACCGCGGGTGATGGCGGCGGCCACGGCAATGGCGATACCCGCCGAGGCGCAGGAAGTGACATAGCTGTCCTCAGCGCCGGTAAAGCGGGAGACCAGCTCGCCGGTACGATCCACCAGTCGGTCAATTTCAACAAAGGCTGAAGCCGCTTGCGCCGTTGCCTGCATAACCTGGGGCGCAACGCTGGAGACACCCAGAATCGTCATTTTTCCGCAGGCGTTAATCACCTGTTTTAGCCCCAGTTGTTGATAGATATTTTGCGTCATGGCTTACAGTACTCCCAGCAGCGAACAGACCACGCTGAGCGCCACAATCGACAGCAGAATGGTGGTGTAACGCGGCCCTTTCTTCACCAGGTAGAAGTAAACTGCGAATACCGCCGCCAGCGGCAACAGGCCCGGTGCGATGGAGTCGAGGATCTGCTGCACCACGACCTCAGAGCCTTTCAGGGCGCTGATTTTTAACGGCGTGGTGATTTTGACGTAGCTTGCAGACAGCGCACCCATCATGATCAGGCCCAGCACGTTCGCGCCGTAGATGAGCTCTTTAATTCGCCCCCCTTGCAGCAGGCCGATTATCGAGTCGCGTCCCAGCGTGTAGCCTTTGTGAATCATGCCGTAACTTACCGCCAGCGTAATGGCTGGATAGAGAATTAAGGGGATAATACCGCCCATCGCGCTGCCATTGGCAGCGAATGGAATGAAAATAGCGATTAACAGCGGCATTACGGCGGCCCAAATGATGGAGTCCCCCATCCCGGCCAGCGGCCCCATCAAACCCGTTTTAATCCCGGTGATAGAGGCGTCGCTGATCGGTTCGCCGCGCGTTTTTTGCTCCTCCATCGCAATGGAGATCCCCTGAATCACCGCCCCAAACGTCTGTTCCGAGTTGAAAAAGTTCAGATGGCGTTTTAGCGCTTCCACCTGCTCCTCTTTTTGCGGGTAGAGCTTTTTGATGATCGGCGTCATCGAGGCGCAGTAAATCAGACTTTGCAAACGTTCATAGGAGCTGGATACTTCCGCACCCAGCCAGTAAATAAACCAGGCTTTGGTGATGTCGGCTTTGGTCAGCGTGCCGCTTTCTCGTGCGCGCTCGACCAGTTCATGCTGCATTACGTCGCTGCTCATTATGCTGCTCCTTCATTTTTCGCCAGACCTTTAATCAGGAAGGCCACGCAGGTACCAAAGATTGCCATCGCCATGATGTCCACCTTCAGGTACAGCACGGCAAAGAATCCACCGATAAACCACGGCAGCAGGCTTTTTTTACCGATCACCATAATGGTGATGGCGAAGCCCAGCGCAGGCAGAATGCCGCCCATAATTTCAAAGGAGTGGGTCAGCCAGTGCGGCATCAGCTTGAGGAAGCTTTCCACCACGTCCTGACCAAAATAGTTGGCGGCAAAGACCACCGGGAAGCGCAGTACCAGGCCGAGTAACGCCGGATAAAGAAACGCGCAGCGCATAATGCCTGCCATGTTCGCCGTTTCCGCATGCTTATCCGCCATATGCACCCACGCCGCGTTCAGCGTACGGCGCAACTGGTCGAGGAACACGCCGATCACGCCAAACGGGATCGCCAGCGCAATGGCCAGATTCGGGTCCATTCCCGCTTTCACGGCGATAGGAATCGAGATACAGGCGGCCAGCGCGGGGTCTGACGGGACGTTACCGCCCGGCGTGGAGGTGACACCGAGATAAACCAACTGCATGCCGGCGCCAATGATCATCGCGGTTTCCATGTTGCCTAAAAGCAAGCCCACGAAAACAGCAATGACAACGGGCTGAAGCAGCATGGCGGAGAAGGTGTAGCCTAAACGTAAACGGGCAAACCAGTAATACAACCCCATCAGGCTTGCGAAGACTAAAGTATCCATAGTGTTATCCCATTATCAAAGGGTTAGAATTTTTTCAGGATATCGTCCAGCGACTGCGGCTTATCTTCCGGGATGGTCTGGAAGAACACTTGAATCCCGCGGTTTTTCAGGTCACCCAAAATGCCGACGTCTTTTTCGTCCAGCGTAATGTTCTGGAATACCGCTTTGCGGTTTGGCCCGCCGCCCAGCCCACCGACCTGAATGGTGGTCACATCAAAACCCAGTTGGACCGCTTCCTGAATCGCCGTCAGAGAAGGAAACAGCACCAATACTTTGCCGTCACCAAGCTGGTTTTCTTTCCATGCGGCAGCAAAACTCTGATTACCGTAGCAATCCACTTTGATGTTCGGCGGTGCGGCCATCAGGTAGATATTTTTCATAAACGGATCGGCGTCCAGTTCATCACTGACTACCGCAATTCGGTTTGCCTGGGATTGTCCAACCCATTTCGTTACCACCTGCCCATGAATCAGACGGCTATCAATTCGACATAAGACGATGTTTGCCATGATGTTTTCTTCCCTATTTTGATTGTTGTAATTGACGAACATGGGCGGCAACGTCCAGACAACTGCTCCGCCCGGCATCAACAAGTTCAGCCACGCAGGTGGTCAGAAGACCATGCTCACGCCTGTCCAGCGCCTCCAATAGCAAAGAGGCATTCAGCCCGGAAACCACCGCCACCGGGTAATCGGCACTCAGCCGCGCCGCCACGTTAGAGGTAGTCCCACCAATGAAGTCCGTCAGGATAAGTGAACCTTCCGGCATGATTTTCACCACGGCTTCGACGCGCTGATAAAACTCACCGAGCGTATCGACGGGCATCAGCGCGATTTCCGTGACGCCTTTAATTTCGCCCGTCACCATGCGCAGGCTGTTGCAAAGCTGTTGCCCCCAGCCGCCATGGGTCAGCAGCAGGATTTGGGGCAAGGATTCAGTGGTAGTCAAAATGGCCTCCTGGCTCGATTACATAGATATAGTTAACCAGAGCAAGGGATGTGCCAGAATTTGTGTCACGATGAGGGGAAGAAAGGACTGACGGGACGTAAGGCCCCGCCAGGTATGGGATCAGCTATATAACAGTTCGTAGATATAAAAATATTCCGCGTCTGATAAACGAATGGCGTAGGCCTCTTCGATCGGCTGGAAAGCGGATTTAATGACACTAAACGCGTGGGCGTCCAGGTCCGGCTTGTTTTCAAGCGCCATCTGTAACGGTTTGCGGTTAATCACGATACGCTCGACCATACAACAGCAGTGGATCAGGAAGCGCAGTGTCACCTGACGGCTCGGTTTCAGCAAAAGTGCAGCCATCAGGTGGTTAAGCACGCCTTCCATTTCCTTCAGAATACGCTGAGGATTGAGCACCGAAATATGGTTGATGATGCTCTCCATGGTCAGCGCGCTGATAAAGCGCATGGCGCTGCGTTCCATCTCCAGACGACGTTCGCTGCTGGAGAGATCGGGCGTCAGCAGGCTCAGCACCAGTTCTGGCCCCTGCTCGGAGAACAGCTCTTCCAGCGAAATAAACGGAATATCCGGTAGCCCCGGCTGAAAAGTGCCGACTATCCCCGCCAGCCGTTCGCTGGCGTTTATCGCCTGCTGGACGCGCTCCAGACTGCGCACTTCGTTGTAATCGAGGATCACCATCCGCGTATCCTGCGACATCAGTTCGCCAAAGCTCTCCTCCAGCACCTTTTTGATTTTTTCCGCCGTGCCCATGCCGGTAATGCAGGAGATGACCAGCACTTTGCCACCGTTCTCCTGCTGCGGCGTGCAGAGCTGACAGGGGATATCTTTACTCTGCATTAACGCCGCCAGCTGCGTTAAGTCACTGGTTTCATAGCTTAAATCCAGACCCAATTCCAGCAGACTGGTCAGGGTGATATTCGGCATCAATAGAACATCTATCTGAAATAACTTGCTGATGGTGCTACCAAAATGAATCAGTGAGCCGATATCCACCATCAGGATTAATCGCCGATATTGCCGGGTCCGAATCATCCGGGTCAGCGCTTCCAGCGTGTCATGCACTGATTGCTCAAACGGCATATCGATAGCGCTGAACAATTCACGCTCCAGCACACGGTTCACGTACTGCGCCTGACTCGTGGCGGTGGTGGCACCGTGGGCAATTAAAACCACACCGCAGTCGGGGCTGGCGTCGATGCGCTGTCGGTAATGGCGACACTCTTTCAGGAACAAACACAGCCAGACAACTTCCGTCGCCGGGCACTGAATATGCAGCAGTTCATTGATTTTTCGGCACAACAGCGTGGCGTTGTCGTATTCATCTTTGCAGCGATCAAGGATCAGGCTGGAGGAGTAAAGCTGCGGGATAAGTCCGCGCTGCACATAACCAATCAGCGCCAGAAGGTGCTTGCGCAGCGGGTTCACCAGGTTTTCCGGCAGCGTAAAGCCCAGCACCTGTTCAACACAGCCGATGAGTAACGTCACCCGTTCTTCAATCTGGTCACCATAGCGCGGGGGATGCGCTACGTTATCGCGACTGTAAAGACCGTAATCAAATATGGAGCTGAGCTTGTTTTTAAGTATCGCCAGCGTTTCGGCGGGCGGCACGTTGCTGTTACGCAGATTGACGTATTCACGAGTCAGGAAGCTGTAAAAGAGATCGCTGTCTTCAATTTCCGCCCCGGTTGCCAGCGAGTTTTTTAGTGCCGGGAGCGTGCGCGCATCCACGCTCAGACGCTCTGTACCGCCAAACAGCACATCAACCAACTGACGTTGTTCCGGCGTGGCGTTAAACGGCATCTCTGCGAGCCGTTTGTCCAGCTGTAGCGTGTCGCTGCGCTCCGTCATCCCTGATGCCCACGCCTGGGCGCACAGAAACTGAATATCGCTCTTGAGCTGGCCAATATTGCCTTCCAGCGGTTTGTTCAGCAGCCAGAGCAGCAGCGTTTTGTCGATGCTTACCGTGCGTTCAATTTTACGGCTCTCACGCTGTAAGAAACCAACAATTAATTCAACCTGCTCTTCGATTGAACGCTGGCGAATACCGGGCAAATCGATACAGACCTGAATACGCCGCTGAAAGGTGCGTAGCAGCGCCGAACTGACGGGTTCAGTCGTCGCACAGATCAGGCGAACCGAAATTGAGCGCGCCGCAGCGCTCGAACCCAGAGGCCGGTATTCACCCTTATCGAGAATGGAGAACAGCTTTTCCTGCCCTTCATACGGCAGTCGATGGACCTCATCGAGTAACAGATAACCACCATCAGCCTGTTCGACCAGACCGGGTTTATTCTCGTTTGCTCCGGTAAATGCCCCCTGGCGATGACCAAACAGATGTGAGGAAAGCAGTTCCGGGTTATGCGCGTATTCTGCACAGTTAAAATAAACCAGCGGTGGCGGCATTCCCGTCACACGTTCGCAGGCAAAGCGATGCATCAGCTCAGCAAAAAAGGTTTTGCCGACGCCAGAGGGACCAGTCAGCATGACATGCAGACCATGAGGATAGAGTACCGCCGCTCGACCTTTTTCCACCGCATCACGCAGGCTGCGATCGTAGCCGATAAGCCCGATAAAGGGATCGTCAGAGACCAGACTCTCCTGATGAGCGATGAGATCGGCGACCGAACGCACTTCGCGTTCGGACTCATCCAGCGTGCGATCCAGCAACATTTCAATTGCCTGACGATGCAGGAAGAACACCGGACGGCCCCGACTTTTAATCGCCAGGCCATCGTTCCATAGCTGATTAAGGTCTTTACTGACAGAATTACGCGCCAGTCCAAGGTTAAAGCCTATAGCCTCCGCGGTGAATGCCGTTTCCTGCGCCAAATTGGCAAGATTAAGCCCACGCGTCAGCCGTTCCAGCTCCCCCAGTATTACCTCAATCCGCCTCATCTCTTTACCGCTTAAGAAATTAATGATTGTTCAGAACATACACTATTCTGCTGTGCAAGAAAGTGAGGGATGGGAAGAATCGGTCTACAACTTACAACTGAAACCGGTTTTCCGACTCATGCAGAACGCTTAGAGAGCCATATGCTGTCTATACTTATCTTTAAATCTGGCATGCCTGATGGCGCTATGCTTATCAGGTATGGAAGAGGATATAAGCCGGATCGGGCAACAATTCACTCTGGAGAATGATAAATGAAACGAACAGCGTTGCTGCTCTTTGCCGTCCTTTTCACGCTGCCGGGTCTGGCGCAGGCCGACTCGGCTTACGGTTCTCTACAGGCAGTTCACGAAAAAAACACCGTATTAAAGGACTTACGCAAAATTTGTACCCCACAAGGGTCGCCGTCGGATGAAGTATGGGAAAAAACGATTATGTCTGATACGCGTAATCAGCAGCACATTCGCGAGGCCATTTTGGCAATACAAAGGAGTAATCAGAATAACTACTGGGATGCGCTGGGCAAAGTGGAATGCCCGGATATCTAGGCGTGAAGCGCATGGCTTCACGCCTGATTAAGACGGTTAACGCTGAGGAATAATGAGGTCGCCACGCAGCACGTATGAACCCAGCACGTTCTGGGTTTTCTCGTTCAGCCAACTGACAATGCGTGCCGCCATCGCATCCATTGAATACTCAATGGCCGGGATAGTTGGAATGCCCGGCAGATGCAGCGACCCGGCCAGGCTAAAGACCATTATGTCTCCCGGCACCGATTTATTAAACGCCAGCAGCTGCGGGATAACTCGCTGAGCCTGCTGCTCGTCGGCCACCAACAGCGCGTTAAAATTGAGCGTTGACGCGTTATTGAGCAGCTCCTGTAATGCCACGGAGGACGACGTGGCCTCCATAAACACCAGATTGCGGTTAAACGGCAGGAAGTTTTTTTCCAGCGCATGCTTGTAGCCCAGCAGCACCTGATCCGAGAACCCCATACCGTCCGGGTGGATCAGTGCAATCTGGCGTCGGTTCTGGCTTATCAGGTAGTTACAGGCTGTTTCGGTAGCAAACGCGTGATCAAACTGAATGCTGTTGACGTCATCGCCAGAGTCCAGGCAATCCACCAGAATGACATTCTCCTGGCTAATGCTCAGCGGGAACCGCGCGCCAATAATCAATACGTCATCGCACAACCCACAGCTTAATTCATCCAGGGCGTTCATCACTTCCGCTTTGCTATTGGCAAAACGCAGCAGCAGATGCTTTTGATGCTGGCTAAGGTGTTTTTCCAGCGCGTAGAGATAGCCGGTAGTCTGGTTAATGTTATCCTGCGCGCAAATCACCCCAATACAGCCGGTAGACTGACTCAGCAGCGACTGTGCAATCACGTTCGGGCGATAGTTCAGTTCATCCACCGCTTTCAACACGGCAAGACGGCTGGCCTCTTTGACACCACGTGAACCGCTCAACACGCGTGACACCGTGGCCTTTGACACCCCGGCCAGACGCGATACATCGTTGATAGTAGACATCATTCTCCCCTGACAGGACCCGCCTGGCCCTTTCCTTCCTGTATTTAACACTGGCTTAAATAATCGCCACTCGCAGTATATCTGTTTCCGTTTTTCATGGAAACCGATTTTCCATTTTGACTCAAAAAGAGATTAAATTGCCGAATTTCGTGAGCCAGATTCAAATAATTAGCCTTATAACAATAAGATCTTGATGGCCGTCACAGTTCTGTTTGCGATGAATGGAAACCGGTTTCCGTATGATATCAAATCAGACTCGCAATATGTTTTTACATTTAAAGGATGGTTCACCATGTTCAGGATTATGTTGTGTTGCTCTGCAGGGATGTCCACCAGCATGCTGGTTCGCAAAATGGTTGAAGAAGCGGAAACGCGCGGGTTGCCCGTGAAGATTGATGCATACGGTGTTGCCGAATTTGACACACAGTTTCCAAATTATCAGGTGGTGCTGCTCGGCCCCCAGGTAAAGTACATGCTTACTACGCTCTCAGAAAAGGCTGCCACCCAGGGTGTACCCGTAAAAGCCATAGATATGATGGATTACGGTATGCAACGCGGTGACAAAGTGCTGGATTATGCCCTGTCGCTGATTGAAGCGGCACACTAGAAAGGTATCAATATGAGTTCGTTATATCAGTCAATGGTTGCCGTCATTGAACAATCCATCACCCCGCTCGCCGGAAAACTGGGGCAGCAAAAGTATGTGATTGCGATTCGTGACGGTTTTACGGCGGCGCTGCCGTTTATGATCATCGGATCGTTCATGCTGGTGTTTATTTTCCCTCCGTTCTCTGCCGAAACCACCAACAGCTTTGCCCGTGGCTGGCTCGACTTTTCTGCCACCTACCGTGAACAGTTAATGCTGCCGTTCAACCTCAGCATGGGTGTTATGACGTTCTTCATCTCCGTTGGCATTGGCGCCAGCCTTGGCCGCCAGTTTAATCTCGACCCGATCATGTCCGGGCTGCTGGCTTTTATGGCGTTTCTGCTGGTTGCAGCGCCTTATGCTGACGGAAAAATCTCGACCCAGTATCTTTCCGGTCAGGGAATTTTTACCGCCCTGATTACCGCCATTTATTCCACTCGCGTGTATGCCTGGCTGAAGCAGAATAACGTGACAATCCGCCTGCCGAAAGAAGTGCCGACCGGCGTCGCGCGTTCATTTGAGATCCTGATACCGGTTCTGGTGGTGATTGCCACCCTGCATCCACTGAACCTGTTTATCGAAGCACAAACCGGGATGATCATTCCACAGGCGATTATGCACCTGTTGGAACCGCTGGTTTCCGCCTCTGATTCGCTGCCGGCGATTCTGCTTTCCGTCCTGCTGTGCCAGATTTTCTGGTTTGCGGGAATCCACGGCGCACTGATTGTCACCGGCATCATGAACCCATTCTGGATGGCAAACCTGTCCGCTAACCAGGCGGCACTGGCGGCAGGTGCGGCGCTGCCGCACGTTTATCTGCAAGGCTTCTGGGATCACTACCTGTTGATTGGCGGCGTGGGCTCAACCTTACCGCTGGCGTTCCTGCTACTGCGCAGCCGCGTCGCCCACCTGCGCACCATCGGCAAAATGGGAATTGTGCCTAGTTTCTTTAATATTAATGAGCCTATTCTGTTTGGTGCGCCGATCATCATGAACCCGATGCTGTTCATCCCGTTCGTCTGCGTTCCAATGATCAACGCCGTACTGGCCTATAGCGCTACCAAGCTCGGCTGGATAGCCCAGGTCGTGTCGTTAACCCCGTGGACCACACCAGCGCCAATTGGGGCATCCTGGGCTGCGAACTGGGCATTAAGTCCGGTGGTGATGTGCTTTATCTGCATGGCAATGTCGGCGCTGATGTACCTGCCTTTCCTGCGTGCGTACGAACGTTCTTTGATGAAATCCGAAGAGCAAAAAGCCCAGGATGCCGTCTCCGTAGCGAACGCTGCCCGTAGCAACTCATAATAAATCAAGGAGTCAGAACAATGAGATACCGTTTTCCTGAAAACTTCTGGTGGGGCAGTGCCTGCTCAGCGCTGCAAACCGAAGGGGATAGCCTGAACGGCGGTAAAAGCCAGACCACATGGGACGTGTGGTTCGACCGTCAGCCAGGTCGTTTCCATCAGGGGGTTGGCCCGGCAAACACCTCCGGTTTTTATCAACACTGGAAACAGGACATCGCACTGCTGAAACAGCTACAGCACAACAGCTTTCGTACATCCTTGAGCTGGTCGCGTCTGATCCCGGACGGCACCGGCGAGGTCAATCCCGAAGCGGTCGATTTCTATAACAACGTCATCGACGAGCTGCTGGCGCAGGGTATCACGCCCTTTATCACCCTGTTTCACTTCGATATGCCAATGGTCATGCAGGAGAAAGGCGGTTGGGAAAATCGTGAGGTTGTGGAAGCCTTTGGCCGCTACGCCCGGACGTGTTTTACCTTGTTCGGCAATCGGGTGAAGCACTGGTTCACCTTCAACGAACCGATTGTCCCGGTAGAAGGCGGCTATCTGTATGACTTCCACTACCCGAACGTGGTGGATTTCAAACGTGCGGCAACCGTGGCTTACCACACCGTACTAGCGCATTCGACGGCGGTCCGTGCGTATCGCGCTGGCAACTATGACGGTGAAATCGGCGTAGTGCTGAATTTAACGCCGTCTTATCCGCGCTCGCAAAATCCGGCGGATGTGAAAGCCGCACACCATGCGGATCTGCTGTTTAACCGCAGCTTCCTCGATCCGGTATTAAAAGGCGAATATCCGGCGGACCTGGTGGAACTGTTGAAACAGTACGATCAACTACCGGCCTGCCAGCCCGGCGACAGCCAGCTCATCGCCGAGGGTAAAATCGACCTGTTGGGCATTAACTACTACCAACCGCGCCGGGTGAAATGCCGCGATAACGCCGTCAATCCTGACGCGCCGTTTATGCCAGAGTCGCTGTTTGATTATTACGAAATGCCGGGACGTAAAATGAATCCGTACCGTGGCTGGGAAATCTATGAGCCGGGCATTTACGATATTATTACGAATCTGCGTGATAATTATGGCAACCCGCGCTGTTTTATTTCTGAAAACGGCATGGGTGTAGAAAACGAGCAGCGTTTTATTCAGGACGATCAGATTAACGACAATTACCGTATTGAGTTTGTCTCGGAACATCTTAAATGGCTGCATAAAGGCATTAACGAGGGTTGTCATTGCCTTGGTTACCATATGTGGACCTTTATTGATAATTGGTCATGGCTTAACGGATATAAAAACCGCTACGGTTTTGTCCAGTTAGATTTAGCCACGCAAAAACGTACAGTGAAAAAGAGCGGCGAGTGGTTTGCGAAAACTGCCGCCAATAATGGATTCGATTAAAAAGAGAGCATCATGATTGCATTAGAAGAAGCAGTAATGGAAATCATCGTCAATGCCGGGCAGTCACGCAGCCTGTGCTTCGAAGCGCTGCACGCCGCGCGCGCCGGGAACATTGACGAAGCGAAAAGCCTGCTTCGTGAGGCTGACGGCTATGCCCGTCAGGCTCACCACATGCAAACCAAATTGATCGAACAGGACGCCGGGGAAGCCCGGCAACCAATGACATTAATTATGGTGCATGCGCAGGACCACTTAATGACGTCGCTATTAGCCCGCGAACTGTCAGAAGAAATCATTCATCTGTATCAACGTTAGTTTCTAAATAACACTTTCTGAACGGAGTATTTATTACGACTAAATAAATTATTTCTGTACCTATTAAAAAACAAACAAATCAACTTGTTTTGGTGATAGCAAATTCAACCGAGACGGGATGGTTATTATCTTAAAATAAATGAATACACACGCTTATTCAGAATGCCAATGGCAACCTGAAGGGTTAAGTGTCAAATGAGATAACCATGAACATAAAAAAACTTCCATTAGCCATGGCGGTCGTGGCCGCGCTGTGCCCAATTTCTGTGCTCGCACAGGAATTTACGCAGGAACAAATCGACGCCATCGTCGCCAAAGCCGTCGATAAAGCGCTGGCGGAACGCCAGGCGAAAATGGACGCTGCCGTGGCGAAGAAAACCGATGTGATTAACGAACCGCAAAGCGCGGCGCAGTCGCCGGATATGGCGATACCATTCGGCGTGAAGTTCAGCGGCTACGCCCGTTACGGCGCGCACTTCCAGAGTGGCGATCAGAAATACGTTGGCGTTGACGGATCCTATAACGGTGCATCCGCGATTGGTCGTCTGGGTAACGAAGGCAACGGTGGCGAATTCCAGCTCTCCAAAGCGTTCAAAAGCGACAACGGCGCAATCTGGGATATCAACGTGATGATTGACCACTGGGGCGACGAAGTTAACCTCAAAAAAGCCTACGCGGGCGTGACCAACGTGCTGGAATCCAATCCGAACGCCTACATCTGGGCCGGTCGTGACTTCCATCAGCGTCCACAACAGGGCATCAACGACTACTTCTGGATGAACCACGACGGCCAGGGCGCCGGGGTGAAGAACTTCGACATTGGCGGTGTACAGTTTGATGTCGCCACCGTCGCCGCCGTCGAATCGTGTAGCCCGGAAGTCATGGAAGACGAAGCTAACCCTTCACGCATTACCTGTACCGGCGGCTCCGGCACCGGTGATAAGGGTAATTACGCGGTGACGTCAAAAATCCACAATATGAAGGTCGGCCCGCTGGACCTGGAGATCTACGCCAACTATGGCTTTGACTCCAAGGCCGTCGAGAGCGATGACCGTCTGAAAGCCTGGCAGGGCGCTTTTGTGCTGAGCCACACCAACGACAGCGGCGTGAACAAGGTGATCGCCCGTTATTCGGATAACTCAGACAACAGCGTCTACAACAAAACCGACGACCTGACCACGGTTTACGCCAGCTTCGAGGGGAGCCATAAGTTTACCCGCCAGGCGCAGGTGGAATACCTGCTGGCGTTCCATGACTACGACAACAGTGCAGATAAAAGTGATAACCGTAAGAACTATGGCGCAATTGTACGCCCAATGTACTTCTGGAACGACGTTCACTCCACCTGGCTGGAAGCGGGCTATCAGCGCGTAGATTACGACAACGGCGGGGATAACAGCGGCTGGAAGCTGACGCTGTCGCAGAACATGTCGATCGCCATGGGACCCGAATTCCGCCCCATGCTGCGCTTCTACGTGACAGGCGGCAAAGTGGACAACGACCGCACCGCGCGCGTCAACGGCACGAAAGACGAAACCCTGGACGACTTCAACCTCGGCGCGATGTGGGAAGCGTGGTTCTGATAAGGAATCATCGGGGGTGTACCCGCCCCCGAGATTGTCACGCAAAAAACAGCGCGACATCGCGTAAGTTGGCATCCTGTAATGCCGATCACACTTTACAACGCACAACAGATTTGTTCAGGAAAGACAGCGGGATCATTAAGCTTTTTTCGCTATAGCCGGAATATATTAATCCTATTCCAGTCACCAGGATTGGCGAATAACGAAATCACGGAGAAAGCTTATATGACAGGTCTTTATTATGGTGTGGCCTATTACGATGAGTACATTCGTGAGGAGCGCCTGGAAAAAGATATCGAGATGATGGTCGCCGCTGGCATTAATGTTGTCAGAATTGCGGAATCAACCTGGAGCACGCTGGAGCCTGAAGAAAATACGTTCAATTTCTACCATATTGATCGCGTGCTCGGCGCCATGCACCGCGCGGGCATCTCCGTTATTATCGGCACGCCAACCTACGCCATCCCCGGCTGGCTGGCGCGTAAACACCCGGATGCGCTGGTCACTACGCCAGCTGGCCATGAAAAATATGGCCGTCGGCAGATTATGGATATCGTTAATCCGCATTTCCTTCAGCATGCCGAAAAGGTTATTCGCGCCCTGCTTAATCATGTTCACCACCATCCGGCGATTATTGGCTATCAGGTCGATAATGAAACCAAGCATTATGACAATACCGGCGAAGATATTCAGGCGGCGTTTATAGCATCATTGAAAAAACAGTTCCCGGATATCCGTCAGATGAATGATGCCTTTGGGCTTGAGTACTGGAGCAATCGCATTGATTGTTGGGAAGATTTCCCCCCTGTCGCCAGCACCATCAACGCCAGCCTCGGCTGCGCTTTTGCTCGCTTTCGTCGAGAGAAGATCGCGGAATATCTGGCCTGGCAGGCCGATATCGTGCGGGAATACGCGCGTCCAGAGCAGTTTGTCACGCAAAACTTCGATTTTGAATGGCGCGGTTATTCTTTTGGGCTTCAGCCGCAGGTCGATCACTTTTCTGCCGCGCAGGCAATGAGCGTTGTCAGCGTTGACGTTTATCATCCAGGTCAGGATCATCTTAGCGGGCGGGAAATAGCCTTCAGCGGCGATGTGGCGAGGAACCTGAAAAATGGGCGCAACTATTATGTCATGGAGACGCAGGCCCAGGGCTTTGCCAAATGGACACCGTGGCCTGGTCAATTACGCTTGCAGGCCTTCAGCCATATCGCCAGCGGCGCCAGCATGGTTTCTTACTGGCACTGGCATTCGATCCACAACTCCTATGAAACCTACTGGAAAGGGCTGATCAGTCATGATTTCGCTCCAGGCCCAACTTACCAGGAAGCGATGACTATCGGTCAGGAGATGGCTCAGCTGTCCGGCGTTCTTAACGAACTGCGCGTAGAAAACGATGTCGCGATTCTGGTCAGCAATGATGCGATGGAAGCCATGAACTGGTTTAAACCCGATACCCCGCAACCCGGGCTGAACAACCACGGTCATTACGTTTACAACGATATCCTGCGACGGTTCTGGGATGCGCTTTATGACAATAATATCGCGGTGGATATCATCAACACCCTCGACCCGCAGAACAGTCAATACAAGGTCGTGGTTATCCCGGCGCTCTACTGTGCAAGCGATGAACAGCTTGAGCGTATCAACCAGTTTGTTGAAAACGGCGGCAAAGTGCTGATTGGCTTTAAGTCCGGATTTTGTGATGAGAATGTCAGAGTGCGCGCTGAAACCCAGCCTGCAATACTGAATAAATGCTGCGGCGTCAGCTACAGCCAGTTCGTCATCCCAGAAAACGTGGGGCTGCGATCTGAAACTGAAGCATTGGTTTGCGCCCCGGATGAGCACCCGGAACTGTGGATGGAGCTGCTGACGCCGAACACTGAAAAGACCGCCGTTCTGCTGCGTTATGACCACCCGGTCTGGGGAAAATATGCCGCCGCCACGCTGTCGAATTACGGTAAAGGGCAAGCGCTCTATGTTGGCTGTTTGCCCTCCAGCAAGGTGATATTTGACCTGTTTAGCGCGCTCTCATCAGACACGCCGTTGGTCTCCTCTACGCCAGAGTATCAGTGGCCGCTGGTTGTTCGCCGCGCCGTAAACAGCCGGGGCGAGGCGGTGCAATTTATTTTCAATTATTGCGCCACGCCTGCAACAATCCGTACTGAGGCCGAAGTGACGGAACCGCTGAGCGGGAAACGGTATCATCAGGGAGAACGCGTTGAGATTGATGCCTGGGGCATGCGGTTGTTTGTGAAATCACGGTAATTTTCGCGAGGTGGTGTATGTGTTTTACCTTTGATGCGTATCTGGTGGCTGGATTCACACCGGTTATCCGCAGCGGTCCTCTCGATACCCCGATAGACCGTCCGGACGGAATGGAAGGGTATATTATTAATATTACCGTGAGGGGAAAAGCATGGGTAAAAACCAAAGAAGGTACATACATTACCTGCGAAAAAAATGACTTACTTATTTTTCCACCCGGCGTGCCGCATCATTATGGGCGAGATGAAAATAGCGATTGCTGGGATCACTTTTGGATTTACTTTATTCCCCGTCCTTACTGGCATAATTGGCTCACCTGGCAAGGTAGCGAAGGTGAACCAGGCAAACTGACGCTAAAGAGTGAGCACGACGGTGAATTAATGAAGACGCTGTTCAGCGAGGCGATTACCTTCTTTTCTGAAGGCGATACGCTGTCAGAAGCAATATCGATGAACGTCCTTGAACGTATCATCCTGAATTGTTATCGACTGCAGGAAGATACCCGCAAGAACACGCGCGATGCCAGAGTAGAAGAGGTGTGTCGCTATCTGAACCGGCATATCACCGAGGATTTGAGCATCGCCGACCTCGCCGCGCAGGTCTGTTTGTCGCCGTCTCGTCTGTCTCATCTGTTCCGCGAAGAGACTGGGCAAACTATTAATGAATGGAAAGAAGAACAGCGGATATATCATGCCAAAAACATGCTACAAAATACCGCACTGTCTATCTCTGATATTGCACAATTAAGCGGATATAACGATGCATTTTATTTCTCAAGAATTTTTCGCCGCCACTGCGGAGTCTCTCCGCGTAGATACAGAAATAATTATATAAAACTCACCCCTGATAAGAACAGTTATTCCAGTGACGCTTAAACTATTCATTACGAGTGGTAGAATTAATTCCAAATAAAAAGGTTTACTACAATGGACAAGAGTATCATCGATAAAACCATTAATTTGGCTGGGTGGTCTGCGTCAGTGAGTAACGAAACTCAGCCGAAACCGCCAGTGCTTTTAGGTCTCGCCGTCGGAATCGGCGCACTACTGTGGCTGGCCCCATTTATGGGACTTAATTCCGTTCTGAATCCGGCCAAGCTCAGCCGAATTATCGGCGGGGGTTCAGAGGTTAATAATTTTCTTGCTCTGCTTGGCACACTCGGCGCGGTCACCTCAACGATTACCACCATTATTATCGGTGCGCTGTCTGACCTCACGCGCTCCCGCTGGGGCCGCCGGACGCCATGGATTTTATCCGGCTCGGTTCTGACCGCCCTGGTGATGGTGGGTCTGGGAATGATTGAAACCAAAGAGCAGCTGTGGATTTTTATCCTCCTCTGGTGCTTATTACAGACCTTTATTAACTTTGTCGTCGCACCGCTGATTGCCGTCATTGCCGACCGCATCGCGCCAAAACATCGGGGGTTAATTTCCTCCATTTATGCGGCGGGCTTTATCATCGGTCAGTACGGTGGCCCGGTGGTTGGCGGGTTCTTTCTTAGCGATAGCAACCCGGAGCTGGTCAATACCGGTTATTACGTTCTGGCGGTGGCGATGCTGCTCTCCGGCCCGGTTGCGGCGATCATTATCAAAGAGCCATCCAGCCTCGACATGCCGCGACAAAAAATAGACCGCAGCAACTTCGCTCAGTACTTTATTTTCCCGGTTCGCAATGCGCGTGACTTTTACCTGGCGCTGTTTGGCAAGATGCTAATTGCCATCACCATTACCGCTTTTAGCGTTTATCAGCTCTTTTTCCTGACCAGCGGAATGGGGCTTAATAGCGCCGACGCCGGGAAATATATCTCCCTGGCCGGGATCGCCACGATGATAACCGCATTAATCTTTGCCCCTATTTCCGGCCCGATTTCCGACAAACTGCGCACCCGCAAAAAACCGGTGTTTCTCGCCGCCATATTGATTGCCGCCGGTACCGTGATCCCGTTTATTTACGGACAGCCCGCCGCGATGATCTGGTATGGAATCATCGCAGGCATTGGCTCAGGGATTTTCTTTTCGGTCGATCAGGCATTGAATCTGGAGGTGCTGCCTAATCCCGAAAACTCGGCAAAAGACCTCGGCATCCTGAACTTTGCCAATACCGGTGCGCAAATTCTGGGCCCCGTACTAGGCGCGATTCTGTTTAGCGTGGTGGGGAACCAGTACCTACCGATCCTGCCTATTCTGGCCGTGATCGCGCTGGTGGGCGGGGGACTGATTATGATGATAAAGCAGGTAGATTGAACATTATCCCCCGGCGAGCACAGCGCCGTCGGGGGATAATATTATGATGAAATCCGTACTTTCGTCGCCACCAGCAAGCCGGTCAGCAGCATCAAAGCCCCTGAAATCACCAGCGGTGACACCAGTCCGAGGTTATCAAGCGCATAGCCTCCCACAGCAGCCCCACAGGTATTGGCAAGCTGGATCACGGCGACCTGGACGGATCCGGCTTTTTCTGCCTGATCGGCCAGCGAGCGGGTGATCCACGTCGACCATCCCACCGGCACCAGCGCAAACGCCAGCCCCCAAACAATCGCAATACCCGCGGCGACCACTTTGTCACTGCCCCAAAAAATCAGGATCAGCGCGCTGAGCGCCAGCACCAGCGGTGCACCGGCTAACGCCAGTTTCACCGAGCGCTTCAAAATCATCGACGAGAGCGACGTACCCACAAAACTGGCAATACCAAAGCTCAGCAGCACCAACGTCAGGCCATCCACATCAAATCCCGCCAGATTCATATACACCGGGCGAATATAGGTAAAGAAGGCAAACTGTCCGGCAAAGGACATAAAGATGGCGATCATGCCGGCCATCACGCCCGGACGCTGGAGCAGGCTGAACATATTTTGTTTCTGGTGCGACGGCTCACCGGGTAGAGAAGGCAGCGATCTCACCACCCAAATGGTGCACAGCACTCCCATTACCGCCGCAGCATTAAACACGTTACGCCAGCCGATAATACCGCCTAAAAAACTCCCTAACGGCGCAGCAATCACCAGCGCAATAGAGACCGCGCCGAAGATAACCGACAGCGCCTTCGGCACCGTACGCGCGGGAACCAGACGCATAGTCAGCGACGCCGACATCGCCCAGAATCCGCCCAGCGCCAGCCCCAAACAGGCACGGCCCACCAGTAGCAGCGCAAAAGAGTTGGCGAACGAGACCAGCAGGCAGGAGAGCGTCAGCAGCACTGAGAACAGGATCACCACATAGCGACGATCGGTCGCCTGAATGATTTGCGTGACAAACAAGCTGGCAAACATGGCGACAAAGGCCGTCACGGTGACCGACTGCCCGGCAACACCTTCTGAAATGCCCAGGTCCTGCGCCATCGGCGTCAGCAAACTGACCGGCAAGAACTCAACGGTTATCAGGCAGGCAACACAGAACGCCACGGCAAATACCGCCGACCAGTTAGGTCGGGCATTCACCTCTGCGCGGAATTTTTGTTCAATAACGTCACTCAATTTTATAACCTGCGTAGGATTATTGTAGAAAAGTTACGCAGTGTAACATTAAAAATGTGACGTATTTAACGTTTTAACAACCTTCACCGCCGGACGGCGATGACAAATAGCCATCATCACAAATCTGATATCAGTGTAGCCAGTGCACACCATCTTCAGGCAGGAAAAAGGCGTTGTAGCGCATTTGAAATGCATTTATCTCCTGCAGGTCTGGCTCCATTTCACGCAAAAAACCGAGCGCCAGACGCACCTGGGCGTCGGTAATTGGCGCGGCCAACCGGGCTTTTTGCAGTAAACGATGCCACTGCAGCAGATTCTGCTCACTACCGTCGACAATGACGACTTGCCAGATCAACAGCACCTGTGCGGCATTTTGCAGATGCGATTCGTCAGGTCGGTGGAGGTACTGTAAAAACGCCTCACCCTGCACTTTTCCCATCTGATCGGTCATCGATTCTACCGCCATCACATCAATACCCAGACGCTCGCTCAACCGGCGAACCGCACGCCGCGCCCCGGACGTCAGCACCCGAAAACCGACAATAAAAACAACCACCAACGTGGCCAGCATTATCCAAATCATGCGCACATCCCTTACCCGACAGGACGCCCATCATAGCGGCAATTTCATCTCTGTCGACGGCCGAACGTGTCAACGCTATTCCGGACGGCGCATAAGGCATAAAAAAGCCCGCCATAAAGGCGGGCAAAACGTTACCACTACACACTTAAGCGATGTTTAACTGCTGAATTTTTTTCTCGCGACGGATTTTACGTTCTTCGAAGACGGCCACGATAGCCATCAGGCAGATACAAGCGATAGCGGCGGTGTCCAGCGCGGCGAAGGTGCCCGCCCAGCCGGTCAGGCCGAAGACTGGCGTCCCATCGGCAATCATCCCCAGACCCAGCTTAGCGAAGCTGTCGCCGATCAGATAGGCGAATGTGCCTTTAATCCCATCGGCCGCGCCGATCGCTTTTTTCGGCACGAAACCGACAGCCGCCACACCGATCAACAGCTGCGGACCAAACACCAGGAAGCCGAGGGCAAACAGGGAAGCCAGGTAAACGTACTGGTTGCTGGCGTGCTGATAAACGCCGAGCGTGGCGATAATTAATGCCAGCGCGACACAGGCTACCAGTGCGCGACGACCGTTTGCCAGATCCGACAGCCAGCCCCACAGCAGGGTGCCGACCAACGCGCCCACTTCAAACAGGGTGAACCCCTGAATTGCCACCTCTTTAGAGAGTTTCAGCTCCTGGAAGGCATACACGGTAGACCACTGGTCGATACCGATACGCACCACGTACAGGAAGATGTTGGAGAAGCACAGCAGCCAGATCACTTTGTTTTTCAGCACGTACTCAACAAAGATCTGCCATTTGGTCATTTCGTTTTCTTCGGTCTCTTTGTCCTCTTCGCTGATCTCTTCGCCAAACAGTTCTTCTGCTTTACCGAGACCATAAGATTCCGGAGAGTCGCTACCAAAGCGCAGGCCGATAAAGCCCACGATCAGCGCGATAATCGACGGGAAGATAAACATCCCAATAACGTGGCCGTCGAACAGCACGTTAGCACCGAACAGCGCCACGCCTGCCGCACCCGCACCGCCGAGGTTATGGGAGATGTTCCACATACCGAGGTAGGAACCACGTTTACGGCGCGGCGTCCATTTGGTGATGGTCGAATAGCTGCACGAGCCGCCGGTACTCTGGAAGAAACCGCTCAGCGCGTAGAAGGCGATCATCAGGTACAAGCTGGTTGTGCCCGGCCCCATGCTGGCGCTAAAGCCGAGCATACAGATGGCCGAGAGGATCAACATCAGCGGCAGGAACTGCTTGGTGTTTTTGCCGTCAGCGTAGTAGGAGACCAGCGTTTTACCCACGCCATAGGTGATGGAGAAGCCCAGGCCAATCATCCCCAGCTGCGTCATGCTCAGCCCGTAGGTGGTGATCATGTCGTTCTGCGCGATGTTGAAGTTTTTGCGGATCAGGTACATGGTCAGGTAGCCGATGAAAACCACCAGGTAAGACTGCATGAACGGCTTGAACCACATTTTGCGCCGCACATCGAGCGGCAAATCCAGGGTCGGCTTGCGCACCTGGTTTAGAAAGGCCAGCATAGGACACTCCCGAGCTAATTTTTATACCTGCGAATAGCAGGCATTGTAAAAATCAGTCGGCAGAGACGCCTGAGACAGCGTCCAGGCGGAACCGGGAAAATTTCTTAGTTTTGCCCCACTCAGGGCAAAAAGGTGAGGTGCATCACGCTTCGCTGACGTTGCGCGGCGCCTGAGCGTTTAAAAACGGCAGCAACAATAGTGCGGAAATCCCCGCGGCAATGGCGATCACCACGAAGAACCCGGTCCAGTGCCAGACTTCCATCACCTTTGCCAGCGGCCAGCCGGAGAGCGATGCGCCGAGATAAGCGAACAGCCCAACAAACCCGGTTGCCGCGCCCGCCGCCTCTTTGTGCGAGCACTCCGCCGCCGCCATGCCGATCAACATCTGCGGGCCAAAGACAAAGAATCCGGTGGTGAAGAAGCACGCCGCCTGCATCACATAGCTGGCAAACGGCATCAGCCATAGTGAGCCGACGGAGAGCAAAATCCCGGCGGCAAAAATCAGGTTCATCGGCCCACGGTTGCCGTTAAACAGTTTGTCCGATCCCCAACCCGCCACCAGCGCACCGATAAATCCGCCCAGTTCGAACATGGTGACCGCCGTATTGGCAGTGACCAAATCAACGCCCAGCGTCTCCGACATGTACAGATTGCCCCAGTCGTTGATCGCCGCACGCACCACGTACACCAGCACATAGCACAGCGACAGCAGCCAAATATACGGGTTCAGCAGCACGTATTTAGTGAGGATCTCTTTGCGGGTCAGCCCTGCCCCTTCCTGCTGTTGGGCGATTTCCAGCTCGTCGTGCCGCCAGTCGCCAACCGGCGGTAAGCCGATAGCCTGCGGGCGGTCACGCAGTCGCCAGCAGAGGAAAATGCCAACCACAATCGCCATCGTCCCGGCAATCATCATCCCGGCACGCCAGCCGTAGTGCAGCGCAGCGGCGGCCATCACCATCGGAATTAACGCCCCACCAACATTATGCGCGGTGTTCCACAGCGCCCACCAGCCGCCGCGTTCAGTACGCGAGTACCAGGCCGTCAACAGACGGGCGCACACTGGCGACCCCCAGCCCTGGAAGAAGGCATTCAGCGCCCACAGTACGGCAAACGCCCACAGCGAAGTGGAAAAGCCAAACAGGATGTTTACCACCCCGGTGGCAATCAGCCCAATGCCCATAAAATAGCGGGCGTTGGAGCGGTCGCTGACGATACCGGAGACAAACTTCGACAAGCCATAGGTGATGTAAAACAGCGTTGCCAGCAGGCCAATATCGTTGCGGGTGAGTACGCCGCTGGCAAGGATATCGGGCACCGCGGCGTTGAAGCTTTTACGCGTGAAATAAAACAGCGCATAGCCAAGCCAGATGGTCAGCAGGATATGACGCCGCCAGTAGCGGTAACGGGCGTCGACCTCGTGTTTATCAGTGATAAGCGGCGCATTCGCCGGGGCTTTAAAAAACGTCAGCATCAATGCTCCTTACACGTAGCGCTGAGGCAACGACACGCTGACGCGCGTGCCGTGCGTGCAGGAAATCGAGAGCGAACCGCCAAGGGCCGTAATGCGCTCACGCATGCCGGTCAGGCCAAATCCTTGTTGATTCGAGCCCGGCGGCAGACCGCAGCCATCATCTTCAATCACCAACATTAACCGCTCGTCCTGTTGCCAGGCCTGAAGCGTCACCGCGCTGGCGTTGGCGTGTTTCACAATGTTGTTCAGCCCTTCCTGACAGACGCGAAACAGCGTCACCCGCTGGCTTTCACTGAGTGCCGACTCGTCAATGTGCCAGTCGAGATGGCTGACGATGCCGCAACTTTCCAGCTCCATTTCACGTAGCAGCGAGCGAATAGCCTGTTCCAGCGTCAGATCGTCGAGCTGGCGTGGGCGTAACCGCCCAAGCAGGCGACGCACCGAATCGTAGACGCCCAACGAAAGCTGCTCGATATGCGCCCCGCTTTGCTTCACGCCCGTATTCTCCGGGGCCAGCCGCTGGACAATGCCCGCCTGGGTGCGAATGGCGGTGATGGTCTGGCCGATATCGTCATGCAGTTCGCGCGCCACATCGCGGCGCACGCTCTCTTCGGTTTCCAGCAAGCGTTCTGCCAGCCGATGATTACGCGCCAGCTCGTTTTGCAGCGACTGGTTGAGTTCTCGCAGACGCTGAATCCCCGCACCGAGCAGCAGCCCGGTCAGGCTTTGCGCCAGCAGCGAGAGCAGTAAATCAACGGGATGATCGTGCCAGGTCTGGCTGGCAATCAGCGCGATGGCGTTCATCAGCGTGGCAATCAGCGCGCCCTGCCAGCCGTAATGCCAGGCCAGTGCGATGATCGGCAGCGCCAGGCAAAACGGTGTAAAGCGCGACAGCTCGTCCGGCAAACCTAACTGCAGCCACAGGCTGACGCTGAACAGCAGCAGGTACCACACCAGGTGCCGCCCACGCCAGTTCACCGGCTGGGAGACCACCGCCGGACCGAGCGGTAGCCAGGTAGTGCTGGTCAGGTAGTGCCAGAACACCAGACAGATAGGGGCCAGCGTCAGTCCACCGGTCAGGGTCAGCAGCAGCGCAGTCCACGCGACTTCGCCCTGCCCCAGCCACGGCAGCGACTGTAACAGCGCCGCGGCAATCAGCGCCGCCCCCTGCAACAACAAGGCACGCCAGTCGCGCTGATGGCGATAGCGCCAGATCAACGTCACAGGCAGCAGCGTCAGCAGGCTACCGGTCATCAACAGGGGGAAGTGCGCCAGCGCCACTTCCTGCGCCAGCCAGAAAATCAGCAGCCATTCCGCGCCCAGCAGCACAGGCCAGTAGCCACGTGGACATTGCAGCATCAACCCCAGCCGCAGGCCAAACGGGAACAGCAGTACCGCCAGCTCAGGGCGTTCCACCAGATGCAAGCTAATGCTCCACAGGCAGAACCAGGCGGCGGAGAAGATAAAGAAGCAGGCGACAACGGTGATTAAGCGAGAGAAAAAGGTGTTCATTGCCAGCCGTCAAACATCCGTCGAGCCAGCTCAACGTCGTTACTGACGTTCAGTTTTTCCATCAGATTAGCGCGGTGCACATGCACCGTTTTTGGCGACAGGCCCAACTCGGCGGCAATCTCTTTCACCGCCATGCCCTGCGCCAGTTTTTCCGCCACCTGACGCTCTCGCTTGGTCAACGGATCCTGACGCCCTGCCGCCAGTTTGACAGCGATATCCGGCGTGAGATAGCAGCCGCCTGTTGCTACAGTGTGTACTGCTGCAATCAGCTCATCGGGGCTACAGCGTTTGGAGAGGAAGCCGCGCGCCCCGGCGTTTAGCGCCTGTTCCACCAGCGCCGGGCTGTCGTGCACGGAGAGCATAATCGTCGCCATCCCTTTGGGGAGCTGGCTTAACAGCTCCAGCCCGGAGATATCCGGCATCGAAATATCGCAAATGCACACCTGCACGCCGCGGCCAGGCAATCCCGCCAACGCCTCAGCGCCTGAACCAAACTCAGCCACAACCTGCAAATCGGGTTCAAGCCCCAGCAGCTGCGCAAAGCCGGAGCGGACGATAAGGTGATCGTCTATCAGTGCAATGGTTGTCATGAATGTTGTCCTGGCGTGTGGGATGCCTGATGACGCTACGCTTATCAGGCCTACGGGCAGGAGCCATGGTAGGCCGGATAAGGCGTTTACGCCGCCCTCCGGCAAAGGCGCTTACCTTAACGATATACACTTCATCGTTCAAGCCTTGAACGGATTACTCGAAGAACACGCTTATCTTGTTAAACATCGACGGGTCGGACTGGTTGCGCGCGACTTTCACCACATCTTCCAGTTTATCAATCTGGCTGATCATCTGTTCCAGACGTTGGTCATCGTTGACCAGTAGCCAGATGCGACTCTGGTCGCTGCCCTGAATCGGTAGACAGAGAATGCCTTCCACGTTAAACGCGCGACGGGCGAACAGGCCACAAACGTGAGTCATTACGCCGGGGTGGTTACGCACGGTGAGTTCAAGTATTACGTTATCATGAGTCTGCTGTTGCATAGCTTATTCCCCCACCATCTCTGTATTTGCCGCGCCCGGCGGCACCATCGGATACACTTTTTCTTCCGCATCGATACGCACGTGGATCAGCGCCGGTCCCGGACGATCGATAATCGCCTGCAATGCCGCCTGCGGGTCGGCTTCGTGGTTTAAATCGCAGGTTTCGAGACCGAAACCGGCGGCAATCTGCATAAAGTTAATCATCCCCGGATAGGTGGCAGCAAACACGCCCTGTTTGTAGAACAGGCTTTGTTGCTGATACACCAGCCCCAGCGCTTCGTTATTCATCAGGATGATTTTAATATCCAACTGATTCTCACTGGCGGTGGCCATTTCCTGAATATTCATCATCAGGCTGCCGTCGCCGGAGAAGCACAGCACTTTTTTATCCGGGTTCGCCAGCGCCGCGCCAATTGCCGCAGGCAGGCCAAACCCCATGGTGCCAAGGCCGCCGGAAGTCAGCCACTGGCGCGGACGGTTCAGCGGGTAAGCCTGCGCCGCCCACATCTGATGCTGACCGACGTCGGTGGTGATGATCGCGCTGTCGTCCACACAGGCAGCAACCGCGTTAATCAGCCCATAATGGCTGAGCGGATTTTTTTCCTGTGGGATGGTGCACGGAAATTCTTGCTGCAGGTCGGACACCTGCTGATGCCAGGCTTCACGCGGTTGCGCTTCAATCAGCGGGATTAACTGTGCCAGCACCTCATCTACATCCGCCTGAATCGCCACATGCGCTTGTTTGATTTTACCCAGCTCCGCGCGGTCGATATCCACGTGGATGATTTTTGCATTCGGGCAGAACTGCTCAGTTTTACCGATCGCCCGGTCATCAAAACGGGCTCCCAGAACGATCAATAAATCCGCTTCTTGCAGAATAAAGTTGGTGCTGCGCGCGCCGTGCATACCCAGCATACCTAACGACAGTGGATGCGCTTTTGGCAGCATGCCGAGCGCCATTAAGGTCATGGTGGTGGGCAACGTCGCTTTTTCTGCCAGCTCACGCACCCGCTCAGGGGCGTTAATGACTCCGCCGCCAAGATACAGCACCGGGCGTTTGGCCGCGTTAATCATCGCAGCGGCATCGCGGATGCTCTCCGTGCTAAAGGCTGGCGCGGGTGCTTTTTCAGCCGGTGCAGGCAACGATTCAATCTCAAACACGGCGGTTTGGATATCTTTAGGAATGTCTATCCACACCGGGCCCGGACGGCCTGACTGCGCAATGCGGAAGGCATCGCTCATAACCTGGGGTAATTCATTAATATGGCGGACCAGATAGTTGTGCTTGGTGATGGGAATCGCAATGCCGTAGGTGTCGACTTCCTGGAAGGCGTCGGTGCCGATCATCGAGGCCGGAACCTGACCGGTGATACACACCAGCGGGATGGAATCCAGTCGCGCATCGGCAATAGCCGTCACCAGATTGGTGGCCCCCGGCCCGCTACAGGCCATACACACGGCAGGTTTGCCATCGGTTCGCGCCATGCCCTGGGCGATAAACCCCGCGCCCTGTTCGTGACGCGCCAGGATATGACGGATTTGCGTACTTTGGCTTAAAGCGTCGTAGACGGGGAGAATCGAGCCGCCCGGAATACCGGTGACCACCGTAATGCCCTGGCGCTCCAGGAAATGAACGATGAATTCTGCGCCCGTAAAGCGCGTACGCTTGGATGTTATGCCCGAACTTGCCATGCTCCAGTCCTTTTATTCTGGGCCTGCGTATCCGGGTGGGTCTCTTAAACGAAAAACCCCGCCCGGTTTGCGCCGGCGGGGTTTTGGAATCGTGTGTTCCGGACCCTACGGCGCATTGCCGACGACCACCACCACACGCACGACGACCACTGCGCGAGATGGCGCAGTTTTTAGTAGGGTCGCTGTCAGCATGGAAGGGTTCATTAGGGGCCTTGTCTGTTTGTTGGTTAACAGGATTTATACAAACACAGGTTTTTCAGCGTGACAATGGAAAAATTTTCATCTGCGTAAAAATGCGTCAACGATCACGTTTCATTGTATGTTGTGCAAAAACAAAAAACCCCGCCGGAGCGAGGTTTTCATCAGCATTGTGCGGTTGGTTGCCGCCAGGCACGCTGTGTTATGTCAACAAAGGTGCTGGCAACAGGCAGCGGCGAGGTACGCCAGCACCGTGCTCCTTGTACCAAAAGGAGAGCGTATGAGCCTCGTGAATATCACCATTCTTATCCTGAAACTCATTGTTGCTGCACTGCAACTGCTTGATGCTGTTCTGAAGTACATTAAATAACTCAGATTCAAGTCGCACTAAAGGGGAGTGGGTAACCACTCCCCTTTCACCGTTACCCAGGTGCGCGTAGCTCGACAATATGTTACGTTTTTATGACGCTATCAGGGACGAAGACCGCTATGACGCTTTCTGTTTTCTGCATTTTGCTGTTCGCCGCACTGCTCCATGCCAGCTGGAATGCTATCGTAAAAGCAGGAAACGACAAGTTGTACTCCGCCATTAGCGTCAGCGGATCGGCTGCATTCATGGCCTTGATTTTACTGCCTTTTGCACCTCACCCCTCAGTTGCCAGCCTGCCGTACTTAGCGGTCTCAACCGCGTTACAGGTGGTGTATACCGTGCTGGTCGCCAAGACCTATCAGGTCTCGGACATGAGCCAGACCTATCCCTTAATGCGCGGTACTGCCCCGCTGCTGGTCGCGATCATCAGCGTTCTGTTTCTCGGCGATAGTCTGTCAATGCTCGCCTGGGTGGGTATCGCCACCATCTGTATGACGATCCTCGGCATGGCGTTTAACGGGCGCAGCAGCTCACAGCAGGGAATTGTTTTGGCGTTAATTAACGCCTGCTTTATTGCTGGCTATACGCTGGTGGATGGCACCGGGGTACGACTCTCAGAGACCGCGTTGGGCTATACGCTGTGGACCTTCTTTCTCAACGGATCCTGTCTGCTCACCTGGGCGATGATCGCCCGACGCCGGGAGGCATCACGCTATCTGGCGCAGCAATGGAAGAAAGGCATTTTGGGCGGTATCGGCACCATGGGATCTTACGGTCTGGCGCTGTGGGCGATGACGCAGGCCCCGCTGGCGGTGGTCGCCGCGCTGCGGGAAACCTCCATCTTATTTGGTGCTCTGCTCGCCTGGCTGCTGCTTAAAGAAAAAGTCGCCGGTATACGCATTTTTGCTGCTGCCGGGATTGCCGCCGGGGCAATATTATTACGGTTATCCTGATCGTAAGGTGTGCATTCCGGCAACATTTATTGCCGCTATTTGTTTACATTTCCTTCCGCTTCCCTTCCCGCCTTTGTAGTGATCAATATGGTCTTCTTTTTTTAATGTGGTAGATTCCACGCGCATTTAGCGGAATGTTCAGCACCTTATTCTTCTTTTTTCTCTTTTTTAAAAGTAATCAGCGAAATGAAAAGGCATAGAAGCGTCAATTTGTTGTTGATGTTGGTACTCCTGGTGGCGGTAGGCCAGATGGCTCAAACCATTTATATCCCCGCCATTGCCGATATGGCGCGTGAACTCAACGTTCGCGAAGGGGCGGTGCAAAGTGTAATGGCGGCTTACCTGCTGACCTACGGCTTGTCGCAGCTGGTTTACGGTCCCCTTTCCGACCGAGTGGGGCGCCGTCCGGTGATCCTCACCGGAATGTCTATTTTTATGCTGGCTACGCTGGTTGCCATTACTACCCATAGCCTGACGGTACTGATTATCGCCAGCGCCATTCAGGGAATGGGAACGGGCGTCGGCGGCGTAATGGCGCGAACCTTACCGCGCGATCTGTATGAAGGCACCCAGCTACGTCATGCTAACAGTTTGTTAAACATGGGTATTCTTGTCAGCCCGCTGTTAGCGCCGCTGATTGGCGGCGTGCTGGACACGATGTGGAACTGGCGTGCCTGCTATATTTTCCTGTTGATTCTGTGCGCAGGCGTAACGTTTAGCATGGCGCGCTGGATGCCGGAAACGCGCCCTGCGGGTGCGCCGCGCCCACGGCTTATCGCCAGCTACAAAACCCTGTTTGGCAACGGCGCATTCACCTGTTACGTACTGATGCTCATCGGCGGACTGGCGGGCGTTGCCGTCTTCGAAGCCTGCTCCGGGGTATTGCTGGGCGCAGGATTAGGCTTGAGCAGCATGGCGGTCAGTATTCTGTTTATTCTGCCGATCCCGGCGGCGTTTTTCGGTGCGTGGTTCGCTGGTCGCCCGAACAAGCGCTTCTCAACGTTGATGTGGCAGTCGGTTATCTGCTGCCTGGTGGCTGGTTTGATGATGTGGATCCCGGGCCTGCTTGACGTGATGAACGTCTGGACATTACTGATCCCCGCCGCGCTGTTCTTCTTTGGTGCCGGGATGCTGTTCCCGCTCGCCACCAGCGGCGCGATGGAACCCTTCCCGTTCCTGGCTGGTACCGCCGGGGCGCTGGTAGGTGGTTTACAAAATATTGGTTCCGGCGTGCTGGCGTGGCTTTCCGCGATGATGCCTCAGACCGGACAAGCCAGCCTGGGTCTGCTGATGACCCTTATGGGGGTGCTGATTCTGGTGTGCTGGTTGCCGCTGGCGTCACGCGTGTCTCACCAGGAGCAGGCGGTTTAAGCGTGTGATGGCCCGGTTTCTCGCCGGGCTTTTCACATTCAGGCGCAATCATCGTATTCAGCAACGGTTCCAGCGCCGGACGCCAGGCCCCTTCCTCACCATCATAAAACTGCGTATCTGCATTGATAGCATAGGGAATTTTTGCTTTTTTCAGCTCACAGGCCATAAAGCGGGCAAACGCCATCTGCGAGGCCGAAGGTACATTTTTGATCGTCTCTCCCGGCGCCCATCCCCCGACCCAACTGACATGACCGGTCTTCTGCTGCCAGTGAAGAGCGCTGTTAATGCGGGCGCGAATCGCCGTCTTTTCTGCCGCTGTACCCGACGTCCACGGATACTTACCGTTGTTTTTTAGCGGCCCCCACGGGAAGACATGCCACTCGGCCAGCACGCTGCTCTGACTTTGCGGCGGCAGCTTCAGACTCGACAATTCTTCCGGCGCGGCGCGCAGACGGGGTGCGACAAAAATCATACGCTGGGGATCGATAGCGTGAATCATACGAATCGTTTTGTCATACACCCGATTGAGCGACGCCTGATTGTGATTGAGCTTATCAGCAGGTTCGTAGATCAGGTCAAAACCCAGTAACGGCGAGCCTTGACCAAAGTAATGCGCGACGGCCACCCACCAGTTAATCACCTCTTTTTCATTGCTGATGCTGGGATCTTTTTTATACTCGTCCGCCTGATAAGCAATAATCGGGATCACGCCATAGTGTTCGCAGGCTTCCACCAGCTTTCGCAGATGAATAAGCCGGGCCTCAGTGGGTTCTCCGGCCACGCGAATACGCACATGGGCGAGCCCCTTCGCCTGGAAATCTCTTACCACCAGCGGGTCAAACTCGCGGATGCCCCGTTCGGTGCGCGCCCAATCCACGTCCATCCCCACACCCAGTTGTTGGGCGTAGTGTGCTGCCGTCAGCGGAGGTTGTGCCGCATAGACAGTGACGCTGGCGAGCAGCAACAGAGAAGCAAGCGGCTTTAACACGGTGATCCTCAGGTAAATCATCAGGTGTGATTCACGTATTTAGCATGATTTCTGACGCCGGGTGTAGAGAGAAAGCGTAAAAATATTCGAGGCTCACCTCGATTATTTTACCTGCTCCTGCAGCCAGCCAATAAACGCCTCGATTTTCGGCCACTGCCGGCCAGGTAGCGTGGTGATGTAATAGTGCTGATGGCATTTCAGCGCCATATCGCCAAAGGGAGCGACCAGTTCTCCACTATCGAGGCGTTTTTGTACTAACCGCTTGCGCCCCATCGCCACGCCGATGTGGTTCATGGCGGCAATCACCGCTAAATCGGAACGATCGAAGCCAATGCCCGATGATGTCGGCAAATTCACTGCAAAATGCTGCGCCCAGCTGTGCCACTCATCGGTCCCTGAATCATTACTCCACGCCTGCCTGTCATGCAGCAACGTGCAGTGCGACAGGTTCACTCGCGCGTCGGTAAGATCATGGCGACGGGCATAATCCGGGCTGCACACCGGCAAGATCGCTTCGTCCATCAGGAAATGATGCGTGAGCTGCGCAGACGGCGCATCATCAAAATAGATGGCCAGGTCAATACCGGCACGCTGCATATTGACGTTGTCATTCCCGGTCAGCATGGTCAGTGAAATCGACGGATAGCGACGGGTAAAGTCGCCGAGCGCGGGAACCAGCCAGCACTGGGCGATGGAGGGCCGCGAGTAGACGGTAAGCGTCCCGGACAGCTCCTGGTTTTTGATATCGAGAATTTCCTGATTAAGCGTATCCAGAGAAGATTTCAGCGCCCAGAACACCCGCTTGCCTTCGTGCGTGAGTTCGACTTTTCGATGTGAACGGACAAACAGCTGGATGCCCAGTTCCTCTTCCAGTTGATTAATACGGTGACTGACGGCGCTGGGACTTAACGACAGTTCGTCTGCTGCCAGCGCAAACGACTGATGCCTGGCCGCCACTTCAAAGGTATAAAGCTTTGACAGTTGCCAGCCATTGAGCAGCCGATTTCTGACCTCGCGTACGGGATCCATACTCACCTCTTTCATCCTGAATCTTTCCCCGAAGTGTAAAAAAAACCGCTGTAAAAATCAGCGCAAAGATGAATCAGGGTGAACCATATCGCATTATTAGGCCATTATTAGAGGTAAATCACCCATTTGATTCAATCTGACTCATGTGAAAGAGGATTTTTATCGTTTGTCAGCGAGTGCCTTATTTTTGTCCAATAGACCCAGGCTATAAAGTCAGGTTAATCACAGGGCAAGGTGAGATATGCACTCTCAAATCTGGGTTGTGAGCACGTTGTTGATAAGCATCGTGTTGATCGTTTTGACCATCGTGAAGTTCAAATTCCACCCGTTTCTGGCGCTGCTGTTAGCCAGCTTCTTTGTGGGAACGATGATGGGTATGGGTCCACTGGATATGGTTAATGCCATTGAGAGTGGTATCGGCGGTACGCTGGGCTTCCTCGCCGCGGTTATCGGTCTGGGGACTATTCTCGGAAAAATGATGGAAGTGTCCGGCGCGGCAGAACGCATCGGCCTGACGCTACAGCGCTGCCGCTGGCTTTCCGCTGACGTCATTATGGTGCTGGTCGGTCTGATTTGCGGGATCACGCTGTTTGTTGAAGTCGGCGTGGTGCTGTTGATTCCGCTGGCGTTTTCTATCGCCAAAAAAACCAATACCTCGCTGCTGAAGCTGGCGATCCCGTTGTGTACAGCACTGATGGCGGTGCATTGCGTCGTCCCACCACATCCGGCGGCCCTGTTCGTGGCGAACAAGTTGGGTGCCGATATTGGTACAGTGATCGTTTACGGTTTACTGGTGGGTCTGATGGCGTCGCTGATCGGCGGGCCTCTGTACCTGAAATTCCTCGGCAATCGTCTGCCGTTTAAACCGGTACCGGCTGAGTTTTCCGACCTGAAGGTACGCGACGAAAACACGCTGCCGTCGCTGGGAGCCACGCTGTTTACCGTGCTGCTGCCGATTGGCCTGATGCTGATGAAAACCGTCGCTGAACTGAATATGGCGAAAGGCAGCGCGGTGTATACGCTGCTGGAGTTTATCGGCAACCCGATCACCGCCATGTTTATCGCCGTGTTTGTGGCCTATTACATTCTCGGTCTACGCCAGCATATCGGCATGGGCGCACTGTTGACCCATACTGAAAATGGCTTTGGATCCATTGCCAACATCCTGCTGATTATCGGTGCGGGCGGCGCGTTCAACGCCATTCTGAAGAGCAGCGGACTGGCGGATACGCTGGCGCTGATTCTTTCAAACATGCATATGCACCCGATTCTGCTGGCCTGGCTGGTGGCGCTGATCCTGCACGCTGCGGTGGGTTCTGCCACGGTGGCGATGATGGGCGCAACGGCAATTGTGGCACCCATGCTGCCGCTCTATCCCAACGTCAGCCCGGAGATCATTGCCATTGCCATCGGTTCCGGCGCGATTGGCTGCACAATCGTCACCGATTCCCTCTTCTGGCTGGTGAAGCAGTACTGCGGCGCTACCCTGAATGAGACGTTTAAATACTATACGACCGCGACATTTATCGCGTCGGTGATTGCACTCGCGTGCACATTCCTGCTTTCCTTTATCATCTAAGCGCAAAGAGACGTCCTATGGAAAACATGCAAAAACTCATCGCCCAGTATCCGTTAGTGGAGGATCTGGTCGCACTGAAAGAAACGACCTGGTTTAACCCGGGCACCACCTCTCTTGCGGAAGGTTTACCCTATGTTGGCCTGACGGAAGACGACGTTCAGGATGCTCACGCCCGTCTGGCGCGCTTTGCGCCGTACCTGGCAAAAGCTTTCCCGGAAACTGCGGCCACCGGCGGTATTATCGAATCTGAGCTGGCCGCCATTCCCGCCATGAAGAAACGGCTGGAAAAAGAGTTTGGCCAGAATATCAGTGGCGAAATTCTGTTGAAGAAGGACAGCCACCTGCCGATTTCCGGCTCGATTAAAGCCCGTGGCGGTATTTATGAAGTACTGACTCACGCCGAAAAACTGGCGCTGGAAGCCGGTCTGCTGACCACCGATGATGATTACAGCGTGCTGCTTTCACCTGAGTTCAAGCAGTTCTTCAGCCAGTACAGCATCGCGGTAGGCTCGACCGGTAACCTCGGGATGTCAATCGGCATCATGAGCGCCCGCATTGGCTTTAAGGTGACGGTGCATATGTCTGCTGACGCCCGCGCCTGGAAAAAAGCCAAACTGCGCAGCCACGGCGTGACGGTAGTGGAGTATGAAGAAGATTACGGCGTGGCAGTTGAACAGGGCCGCAAGGCGGCGGAGTCTGACCCGAACTGCTTCTTTATCGACGACGAAAATTCCCGCACGCTGTTCTTAGGCTATGCGGTTGCCGGGCAGCGTTTGAAGGCGCAGTTCACGCAGCAGGGTCGCGTGGTAGATGCCGACCATCCGTTGTTTGTTTATCTGCCATGTGGCGTCGGCGGCGGCCCTGGCGGCGTGGCATTTGGCCTGAAGTTGGCGTTCGGCGATAACGTACACTGCTTCTTTGCGGAGCCGACCCATTCACCGTGCATGCTGCTCGGGGTTTACACCGGGCTGCACGATGAAATCTCTGTACAGGAGATTGGCATTGATAATCTGACTGCAGCCGATGGCCTGGCGGTGGGTCGGGCTTCTGGTTTTGTGGGGCGTGCGATGGAGCGTCTACTCGACGGCTTGTACACCCTTGATGACCAGACCATGTACGACATGCTGGGCTGGCTGGCGCAGGAGGAAGGGATTCGCCTTGAGCCGTCGGCACTGGCGGGGATGGCCGGTCCGCAGCGCGTTTGCGCGTCAACTGACTATCAACAAATGCACGGTTTCAGTGCTGAGCAACTTAATAACGCCACGCACCTGGTGTGGGCCACCGGCGGCGGCATGGTGCCGGAAGCCGAAATGGCACAGTACCTGGCGAAAGGGCGCTAAACGCCGTTGACCTTAACGCAGCATCGCCATCAGTTCCATCGGTGAGCGATGCTGCTTCAGCAGGTCGCGCATAACGCGCATATGCGGAGCCGTGTGGTCAAAGAAAGCTTGATAGCCTGCACACAGTCCACCCTTGCCGCTATCATCACAAAATGCAGGGCAATCGCCACGATAGAATTGCAACAGGGAACATGACTGACAGCGCGCGCTCATCTGTGAAATCGTCTGTCGATTAGTTTGTCCCGTTCGACCACACCACCGATTCAACGTTTCATCAAAAAGCGGAATAGATATTCGCGTAATATCCTCACGAACCCAGATATCAAATACCGTATTTAAAAAATGTCCCCAGTCTTCCGCTGTAACGGAACCCGCGGTCAGACACCCTTTTTCATCGCGTTCAACCAAGGGAACAAACTGCACCGAACGAACGCCTGACTTTTGTATGTTGCGATATAAATCAATAGGTTGATTGCATTTCAGCCGATCTACCACCACCTTAATCATTCCCTCACTAACATCCATGTGCTCACACTCCGTCATACAAAATTCCCGAGATATACGATAAGTTGGCGAACGTGTGTTACAGCAAACAGTATTGCGAGAGATAACACCGCGAGGGAGATCATAAATTTGTCACGCACCGCGCGAGATTCAGAAAAATCACTATCCGTGACGTCCATCAGGTTACGGCTCCGGGTATAGCGCCAAAGAATTATCGCCACAATTGCCAGTACCCCAATTGACACCCAAAACAGAAAGCCGGCCTGATGCCAGTTATGTTTCAGCGCCAGCGCTATTAACGCGCCGTAACCCAGAAGGGTGCGAAACCAGGCCAGCGAGGTACGTTCAGGTTGCAGCCCCGGATCGGCGATACGTCGCGATTTACGGCTATCCGGCATACAGCACCAGGCCCATCACAATGACCGCAACAATCATCAAAATCAGACTGATTATCAACAGGCTATGCGTGTATGGCAGGTCCTCTTTCAGGCGCATGGCCTTTTCATTCCGCAACCAGCGCAGGTAGCCATAAATCGCCAGACCGCCGGCAAACAGGCACAGCAGCAGCGCCAGCAGTTCGCGAATGACCGGCGTGGCGAAATCCGGTGCCAGTTGATCAAGACCCACACCGGCGGCCAGAAACCCCAGCGCGGTGCGGATCCACGCCAAAAACGTACGCTCATTTGCCAGCGAGAAGCGGTAATCCGGCGCTTCTCCGAGGCGGGAAATCTTCATTATGGCTCCTTCAATGTTGTTGTCTGGTCGTTATACCGGAACAGTTAAGGAGTATGAACCTGATTCTCAAACGAACGAGGACGTAATGTGATGAGACAAAAGAAAAGAGAGACGCACCTTATGGTGCCGGATGGAGAATTGCGTCTTATCCGGCCTACAGACCAGGCAGGCCGGATAAGTCAGTGTTAGCCCATCCCCCAGAAGATCACCGCCAGCAGTTGGGGGGTGATAATGCGCAGGAACATCACCAGTGGGTAGACCGTGGCATAGGAAAGCGCCGCCGCACCGCTGGTAGCGTGCAGGTTGTTGGCAAAAGCCAATGCAGGTGGATCGGTCATCGAACCGGCCAGCATTCCGCACAGCGTGAGGTAGTTCATTTTGGTGAGCAGCCGCGCCAGCACACCAACGGTGATCAGCGGAACGGCGGTAATGAAAATACCGTAACCCACCCAGCTTAAGCCATCGCCCTGGGTTAATGTATCGACAAAATCACCACCCGATTTCAGGCCAACCACCGCGAGAAAGAGCACAATCCCCAGTTCGCGCAACGCCAGGTTAGCGCTCGGCGGCATAAACCAGTACAGCTTGCCGATGCTGCCAATACGCCCAAGTATCAGCGCCATAATCAGCGGCCCACCGGCCAGGCCCAGCTTTAACGCCACCGGGAAGCCAGGAATAAACAGCGGAATAGAACCCAGTAAAACCCCAAGTCCGATACCGATAAACACTGGCAGCATCTGTACCTGCTGCAGTTTTTGCTGCGCGTTGCCGACTACATTAGCGACGGCATCGATGGACGAGGGCCGCCCCACCAGATTGAGGATATCACCAAACTGCAGGCTGGCGTCGCTGCTGGCGACCAGCTCAACGCCTGCGCGGTTCAGGCGCGAGATAACAACGTCATAGCGCTCTTTGAAATGCAGATCGCGGATCCGTTTACCCAGCACCTGTTCGTTGGTCACCACCACACGCTCGACGCGCAAATCCGTGCCTCGCGTCGACAGCGAGGTATCGACTTCCTGACCAATCACCACCTGCGCGTTGTGCAGATCATCGGGCTGCCCGACCAGGTGGAGCAGGTCGCCCATCTGGATAATGGTTCCCGGCGACGGCACCATCAATGTCTCATCCCGCTTCAGGCGCGAGCAGATAATTTTATCGCTGTTCAGAATAGGGACGTCCTGAATCGCCATATTATTCAGGTTCGGGTTTTCAACGCGGATATTCATGGTCTGAATCAGCGCCTGACCGTTGGTCCGCGTTGATTCGTGCTGCTGTGCTTCTGCCTCGACGTTAACGCGGAAGATAAGGCGCATTAACCACATTGTGAGCAAGATACCGCAAATACCAAAAGGATAAGCCATGGCGTAGCTCATCCCCATCTGGTCCACGACATCCATGGGCGTACCCAGATCGCGCAGGATTTGCTGCCCGGCACCCAGCGCCGGAGTATTAGTGACAGCACCTGAGAATATGCCCAGCACCACGGGAAGAGGTATAGCAAAAATTTTATGCAGGAGAGCGGTAACCAGCCCCCCCATAATGACAATCAGCACGGCGAACAAATTCAGGCGCAGGCCCGAAACGCGCAGCGAAGCAAAGAATCCCGGCCCCACCTGGATACCGATGGTGTACACGAAGAGTATCAGGCCGAATTCCTGAATAAAATGCAGCATATCGCCGCTCAGGGTCATCCCTGCCTGATCGACAAAATGTCCGACGATAATACCGCCAAACAGCACGCCTCCGATGCCAAAACCCACACCCCGGACTTTAATGTTGCCGATCCATAACCCGACAACCGCCACCAATGCCAGAACGCTGACCGTCAATGCTATATCACTCATTCTTCTGTTCCCTGTGAATAACATCATTAAGTAGATGGATTCTGGCAGAGTACAGTCGCAATGTATGGGTGGTAAAGCACAAAAAAGCCCCGTCATTTCTGGCGGGGCAAAGGCAAGGAGCTAATTAGCTATTTAATGCAGGACGTTCGCTGATGGTGATCCGCTGCGGTGGGACCGTTTCAGGTTCGTTGCGAATTAAATCGATGTGCAGCAAACCATTGGTGAAGCTCGCGCCGGAGACTTCCATATTTTCAGCCAGGGTAAAGCTCAGGCTGAAGGATTGTGTCACCAGCCCCTGATGCAGCCACTTAGTCTCTTTTTCCGGCTGCTCAGGCGTACCTTTCACGGTCAGACGCGTGCCTTCCAGCTGAATATCCAGATCTTCCTGACGGAAACCGGCTAACGCAAGCGTAATGCGATAGTGGTTATCGTCGCTCTTTTCGATGTTATAGGGTGGGAAGCTCTGGCTTTCGCCGGTGTTTTGCAGTGCATTGGCCAGTTTGTCAAAACCGATCCATTGACGCAGCAGCGGGGATAAATCGTAGTTACGCATATTCATTTCTCCTTCTAAGAAGCGAGTAAATACCTTTCAGCTCCCTGACGGCAAGCTGATTGCTTAGCAGGGCCGCCTGACGCGGCCCACTGAATTAGTTGATTTCGATACGGCGCGGTTTGTTCGCTTCCGGAATCACGCGCTCAAGCTCGATATACAGCAGACCATTCACCAGGTTTGCGCCACGAACATGAATGTTCTCCGCCAACTGGAACTTGCGTTCAAAGTTGCGCTCGGCAATACCCTGATACAGGTAAGTACGTTCTTTTTGCTCGTCTGCATGAGCGCCTTTCACCACCAGCAAATTGTCCTGGGCGGTAATTTCCAGCTCGCTTTCAGCAAAGCCCGCAACGGCAATCGCAATACGGTAATGGTTTTCGTCTACCAGCTCGACGTTATACGGAGGGTAGCCGCCATTACTCTGGCTCTGATTGCTTTCCAGCAGGTTAAACAGACGATCAAAACCAATTGCAGAACGGTATAACGGGGATAAGTCAAAGTTACGCATAATCAATAGCTCCTGAAATCAGCGAGAATGTTAGACCTTCCATCATGGACAGGTCAGGTAGCCAGAACACCCATCAGGCGTGCCCTTCATTTGCCTACATCCTAAAAATGGGTCTTGATACAAACTTTTCAAGCGTATTCATCCGACTTTTTTTGCAGTTTGTTGTCTATTGCATACACTGGGGGAACAGTTGTTATCGTTAGAGTGCGATAGCCACCACAGTGCGACAGAATGGTGATGTTATTTTTCGCAACGGATCGCTATAACTCACCATGCAAACACCGATGTTTAACAGATGAAAAAATGATGATTAGAAAAATGTTGTTAACACTGATGATGTGCAGCGGAATGGTTGTTGTGAGCGGGTGCTCCAGCGTCATGTCGCACACCGGTGGCAAAGAGGGAACGTATCCTGGCACGCGTGCCAGCGCCACGATGATTAGCGAGAGTGATACGAACTGGGGAACCAAGTCACTGGCGATTCTTGATATGCCATTTACCGCCGTGCTGGATACGCTACTGCTCCCGTGGGATTTCTTCCGTACCGATAGCTCGGTAAGATCGCGCGTTGAAAGAAGCGAGGAGAGCACGCAAGCCATTAACGACGTGATCCCCCCGGCAACAATGCCAGCCCCTTAAGTTAACGCCCGGTTTCTGTCACCCATAGCTGGCGGAAACCCTCGACGTTCTCCATCCATGCAACCTGCTGCCCATCAGGCGAGAAAACGATCGCATCAGCAGACGGTGGGGCTTCGTGACTTTTCGTTAAAAAATCAATCTCTCCCGTCTGTGCATCACAGCAGGCAATTCTATTTTCCAGCACGAATCCCAACCATTGCCCCGACGGATGCCAGTTAAAGGCGGACTGAATATCACTCGAACAGTGAGTTAACTGGCGCGGTGCACCGCCCTGAGGTGAAATCAACCAGAGCTGCACCACGCCATGATCATCACGCATCAAAAACGCAATCTCTGATGCCTGGGGATGACTGCGCACCCAGTGACGCGGCTGATTCACCAGTCCAGGGAAAGCGCGGTCGTGAGTAAACGTCAGGCGGCGCTGAACCACGCCAGCCGGCGGGGCTGGCATGGTTGATTCGCTGCCTTCAAGCGGTGCATCGCCCGGTTGCTTCCAGCCACTTTCATCCTGCGGTAAATCGACAATAAACAGTTCAGGTACTTTCTCACCATTGACTGACAACGTATCACCGATAAACGCCAGCGCGTGGTTCCCCACCCAGCCCTCTTCATAGGCACGGTTAATCTCATCGCTACCCGGCTGTGGCGCAGGCGTAGTCTGGCTTACCAGTACGCACCAGTGACTTCCGCTGTACTCGCGCGGATGCTGAACGGAAACCGTCACCGGACCGTACGGCGAAGCCACGCCAACGTTACGTAAATCCAGCGTCGGGGAACGCTCACGCAACACATGGTCGTTATAGGTGAAGCTGATAAACTCGCCGTTCGGGCTAAAAACATGTACATGGCTGCCGCCGCGCAGTGCGCCAGGGGTAAACGGGACAGTAATATCCATCGCGTCCAGATTCGTCACGCCATCCTGACCAGCAATGACTCCACGACGATGGTGAAAATCGTAATACCATGTTTCATCTGGGTTTTCAGGGCCATGGATGAACACATATTTTTCAGACTTCGGATGAACGGTCACCACGCCGACGTGTGCCTTCTGCGTCGCGCGATAAATCACCGCCACCTCGCCAGTGTGGATATTGACGCGTTCAATGGTCTCACCGGTAAACGACGCGCCGGAGGGACGCACATCAAAAACCAGCCACTGGCTGTCCGGGGTCCAGGTATTGATATTGGTCAGTTGGTGATGACGCGGCGTAAAGGTGACTTGCTTCATAGGATGCCCTGATACGAGACAATTTCAGTAATCATACTTCACAGGGACTTCACTTTCAGGCTTTAGCGTATATCCATCTCACTTATTACGGGCAGAAAGATGGAACATTTTGACGTGGCGATTATCGGTTTAGGCCCGGCAGGTGCGGCGCTGGCGCGGCAGTTGAGCGGAAAAATGCGCGTGATTGCTCTGGATAAAAAGCGCCAGTGCGGGACTGAAGGGTTCACCAAACCCTGCGGAGGTCTACTGGCTCCTGACGCCCAACGTTCATTTATCCGCGACGGGATCACGCTCCCCGTTGATGTTATTGCCAATCCGCAGATATTCAGCGTTAAAACGGTCGATGTGGCCGCCTCTCTGACCCGAAACTACCAGCGTAGTTATATCAATATCGACCGCCATGCTTTTGATTTATGGATGAAATCACTCATCCCTGACGATGTGCAGGTTTACCATGACAGCTTGTGTCGTAAAGTCTGGCGCGAGGGCGATAAATGGCATGTGATATTCCGTGCAGACGGCTGGGAACAGCAGATTACGGCTCGTTATCTAATCGGTGCCGACGGGGCGAATTCGCTGGTGCGCCGTCATCTCTATCCACAACACCAGATCCGCAAATATGTTGCTATCCAACAGTGGTTTACGGAACAACACCCAGTCCCATTCTACTCGTGTATTTTTGATAACGATGCTACGGACTGTTATTCCTGGAGTATCAGCAAAGACGGCTTTTTTATCTTCGGGGGCGCTTACCCAATGAAGGACGGTCAGGCACGTTTTGACATGCTGAAAACCAGGATGGAAGCGTTCCATTTCCAGTTTGGCAAACCGGTGAAAAGCGAAAAATGTACAGTCCTGTTCCCGTCACGCTGGAAGGATTTCGTCTGCGGCGAGAAGAACGCCTTTCTGATTGGCGAAGCCGCCGGATTTATTAGTGCCAGTTCACTGGAAGGTATTAGCTATGCGCTGGACAGCGCGGAAATCCTTAAATCCGTACTGTTGCAGGACGTGGTAGACAAAAATAAAGCCTATCGTAAAGCAACCCGCAAGCTGCGTATCAAGCTGTATGGAAAAATCCTCAAGAGCCGGGCGCTAACGTCCGCATTTTCCCGTAAATGGATAATGCGCAGCGGCGTGGCGCATATTCCGCAGGCCGAATACCCTGAATCAAAAACGACAACAGATGAAAAAGACGTTGGGCAAATGCGGCAAGGCATTTGCCCATAGCGGACTTAATTCAGCGCAAATTTCTCAATGGCATACGCAACGCCGTCTTCAAGATTAGATTTGGTGACGAAATTGGCGATTTCTTTTACCGAGGGAATTGCGTTATCCATGGCTACGCCCATACCGGCATATTCGATCATCGCGATGTCGTTTTCCTGATCGCCAATCGCCATAACCTCTTCGGCTTTAATGCTCAGCGCATCGGCCAGCGATTTCACACCGGTGCCTTTATTGACGCGTTTATCCAGGATTTCGAGGAAGTACGGCGCACTTTTCAGCACTGTATATTTCTCTTTCACCTCTGCCGGAATGCGTGAGATGGCTTTATCGAGGATTTCTGGTTCATCAATCATCATCACTTTCAGGAACTGAGTCGCCGGGTCCATCTTCTCGGCTTCGCAGAACACCAGCGGAATGGTCGCGATAAACGATTCATGCACCGTGTAGTAACTGATATCTCGGTTAGCGGTATACAGCGTGTTGCGATCGAGGGCGTGGAAGTGTGAACCGACTTCCCGGGAGAGTTGTTCCAGGTAACGATAATCGTCATAGCTCAACGCCGTTTGGGCAACGGTGCTGCCATCCCCTGCTTTCTGCACCAGCGCCCCGTTGTAGGTAATGCAGTAGTCGCCGGGTTGTTCCATATGAAGTTCTTTCAAGTAGCTGTGGACGCCGGCATACGGACGGCCAGTGGTCAGCACCACGTTTATCCCGCGCGCGCGCGCCGCAGCAATTGCATTTTTGACCGCAGGTGAAATGGTGTGATCGGGCAGCAGAAGTGTGCCATCCATGTCGATAGCAATAAGTTTGATAGCCATGAGTTCCCCGGATTAAATGAGTCCATCCTCATGCTAACGCGATTCCGCTCAAAAAACAGCTACGAAAAGGGGGACAGGAAGGGGAACCGGGATCCCCCTTTTGACGATCGGTTGTCGTTTGTAGGCCTGATAAGCAACGCGCCATCAGGCACAATACAACGTCTTGCCGGATGGCGGCGTAAACCGCCTTATCCGGCCTACAGATTGACTTAAATATCGATATTTGCCGCTTTCAGGGCGTTCTCTTCGATAAACGCACGACGCGGTTCAACGGCGTCGCCCATCAGCGTAGTGAACAACTGGTCGGCAGCAATCGCGTCTTTCACCGTCACACGCAGCATACGACGGCTTTCCGGATCCATGGTGGTTTCCCACAGCTGATCCGGGTTCATTTCGCCCAGGCCTTTATAACGCTGAATAGACAGACCACGGCGGGACTCTTTCACCAGCCAGTCCAGCGCCTGCTCGAAGCTGGTAACCGGCTGACGACGCTCACCACGTTCGATAAACGCATCGTCTTCAATCAGGCCACGCAGTTTCTCACCCAGCGTGCAGAGACGACGGTATTCACCGCCGGTCACAAACTCATGCTCCAGAGGATAGTCGGTATCGACCCCGTGGGTACGCACGCGGATAACCGGTTCAAACAGGTTCAGCTCGGCGTCTTTACGTACAAAGCTATTCCAGGTGCTACCGTGCATTTCGTTTTCATTCAGCACGTTCACCAGCTGGGAAACCCAGGCCGTGACTTTCTCTTCATCAGCCAAATCGGCTTCGGCCAGCGTCGGTTGATAAACCAGTTCTTTCAGCAACGAGCGCGGGAAGCGGCGCTCCATACGACCAATCATTTTCTGCGTGGCATTGTATTCAGACACCAGTTTTTCCAGCGCTTCCCCCGCCAGCGCCGGAGCGTGGGCATTGGTGTGCAGCGTGGCGCCATCAAGAGCAATAGAGATCTGGTACTGATCCATCGCTTCATCGTCTTTGATGTACTGTTCCTGCTTGCCTTTCTTCACTTTGTACAGCGGTGGCTGTGCAATGTAGACGTGGCCGCGTTCAACGATTTCCGGCATCTGACGATAGAAGAAGGTCAACAGCAACGTACGAATGTGCGAGCCGTCGACGTCCGCATCGGTCATGATGATGATGCTGTGATAACGCAGTTTATCCGGGTTGTATTCGTCGCGACCGATACCGCAGCCGAGCGCGGTAATCAGCGTTGCCACTTCCTGAGAAGAGAGCATCTTATCGAAGCGCGCCTTCTCTACGTTGAGGATTTTACCCTTCAGCGGCAGGATTGCCTGGTTCTTACGGTTACGGCCCTGCTTCGCAGAACCGCCCGCTGAGTCCCCTGCCAGCAGGTGCAGTTCAGCGT
>OJJJ01000079.1_pt1 | contig 68870 bp, 78 predicted proteins | sample 1596311 | NCBI WGS metagenome assembly OJJJ01 (sample SAMEA4350140, study PRJEB24818) | metagenome | biome: human; feature: gut; material: faeces | place: Denmark | collected 2013-09
CTTTGTGCAGGGCTACGTGGAAGGCATTTGGCAACTGTGGCAAATGCAGCGGGCCGAGGACCGGGGTGAAACGTTCGAACCGCTGATTGACGTGCAGACGCGCTACTGGTTTAACCCTGCCGCCATCAGCCAGCATTTTATTATTCCCGGTGCGGTAACCATCATCATGACGGTGATAGGCGCAATTCTTACTTCGCTGGTCATCGCCCGCGAATGGGAGCGTGGCACGATGGAGGCGCTGCTCTCGACCGAAGTGACGCGGGTTGAGCTGCTGCTTTGCAAGCTGATCCCCTACTACTTCCTCGGCATGCTGGCGATGCTGCTCTGTATGCTTGTCGCCGTCTTTATCCTCGGCGTACCGTATCGCGGTTCGCTGGTACTGCTGTTCCTCATCACCAGCCTGTTTCTGCTGAGCACGCTGGGAATGGGGCTGCTCATCTCCACCATCACCCGCAACCAGTTTAATGCCGCGCAGGTAGCGCTCAATGCCGCCTTTTTACCGTCGATTATGCTGTCCGGGTTTATTTTCCAGATAGACAGCATGCCCGCAGTGATCCGCACCGTAACGTACATTATTCCTGCCCGTTACTTTGTGAGTACCCTGCAGAGCCTGTTCCTCGCCGGGAATATTCCGGTGGTGCTGATTATCAATATCCTGTTTTTGATGGCGTCGGCGGTAATGTTTATCGGGTTGACGTGGATGAAAACGAAAAGAAGGTTAGATTAACCATCGGATTTTGTAGGTCGGGTAAACGAAAGCGCCACCCGACAGGAGGACGACGCGATGTTTCACCGTTTATGGACATTAATACGCAAAGAGCTGCAATCCTTGCTGCGTGAGCCGCAAACCCGCGCCATTCTGGTGTTACCGGTGCTGATCCAGGTGCTGTTGTTCCCGTTTGCCGCCACGCTGGAGGTAACAAATGCGACCATCGCCATCTATAACGAAGACAACGGCAAACATTCCGTCGAGCTGACACAGCGTTTTGCCCGCGCGAAAGCCTTCACCCACGTGCTGCTGCTGAAAAGCCCGCAGGAGATCCAGCCCACCATCGACACGCAAAAAGCGCTATTGCTGGTGCGTTTTCCAGCGGACTTCTCCCGCAATCTGGATACTTTCCAGACCGCACCGATGCAGCTCATCCTCGACGGGCGTAACTCCAACAGCGCCCAGATCGCCGCTAACTATCTGCAGCAGGTGGTGAAGGATTACCAGCAGACATTAATGGAGGGAAAACCTAAACCCAATAACAGCGAGCTGGTGGTGCGCAACTGGTATAACCCGAATCTCGATTACAAGTGGTTTGTGGTTCCATCGCTGATCGCGATGATCACCACCATCGGGGTGATGATCGTCACCTCCCTGTCCGTCGCACGTGAACGCGAGCAAGGCACGCTCGATCAGCTCCTGGTGTCGCCGCTGGCGACCTGGCAGATTTTCGTCGGTAAAGCGGTTCCGGCGCTGATTGTTGCCACCTTCCAGGCCACCATCGTGCTGGGGGTAGGGATTTTTGCTTACCAGATCCCGTTCGCCGGATCGCTGGCGCTGTTCTACTTCACGATGGTGATTTACGGGCTGTCGCTGGTAGGGTTTGGACTGCTGATTTCCGCCCTCTGCTCCACGCAGCAACAGGCGTTTATCGGGGTGTTTGTGTTTATGATGCCAGCAATTTTGCTTTCCGGGTATGTTTCACCCGTCGAGAACATGCCGGTCTGGTTGCAGGATCTGACGTGGATAAACCCGATTCGACACTTTACGGATATCACCAAGCAAATTTATCTGAAGGATGCGAGTCTGGATATTGTCTGGGGAAGTTTGTGGCCGCTACTGGTCATCGCGGCCACGACAGGCTCAGTGGCCTATGCGATGTTTAGACGCAACATTGCGTAGCTTTTTCTCTTTGGTCAGTAACGAGACCACCGCAGGCCCTGCAAGAATAGCCAGACCGGCCAGCGCCAGCAGCAGGTTGTTTTGCAGCACGCGCGACAGCAGCCACAGGACAATCATTGCCGCACCGAAATACCACGTGGTGGTGAGCTCTTCGAGCACATCACCCACTTCACGCCAGCGTGCTTCGTGATGACGCTGTAAGAACAGCATCGACAGCACAGTCACACCGTAAAGCACACATAACCCTAAGCCAACACGCACCAGCGTGCCGCTCATCCAGCCCATCACCAGTACGGCCACGACCAGTAAATGCAACATTATCTGCCAGCAACTAAGACCTGTTGCGACACGAACACGTTGTTGCCACTTCATGGCTTCTCTCCTGAAGGATTTTTATCTGCTTATTCAGACTACCGCACTTTACGGAAAATTCCGTAACGCCGCATCTTTTTGTGACGCCTACTACACTTTATTTTCATCGGGATAGTCACCCAGGAAGGTGTTTATGACCAATAAAACGCAGCATTTCTCGCTTAAGGTGCTGACGATAAACATTCATAAGGGCTTCACAGCATTTAATCGCCGCTTCATTTTACCGGAGCTGCGCGACGCGGTACGCACCGTCAGCGCGGATATTGTCTGCCTGCAGGAAGTGATGGGCGCGCATGAGGTACATCCCATGCATTTTGAAAACTGGCCCGACACGCCTCACTATGAATTTCTGGCCGATACGATGTGGAGCGATTACGCCTACGGACGCAATGCGGTCTACCCTGAAGGGCACCACGGCAATGCGGTGCTGTCACGTTTTCCGATAGAGCATTACGAGAACCGCGACGTATCCGTGGGCGAAAGCGAAAAACGCGGGCTGCTTTACTGCCGCATCACACCGCCTGACCTGGAATTTCCCGTTCACGTAGGCTGTGTACATCTTGGCCTGCGTGAAGCACACCGTCAGGCACAGTTGCAGATGCTGGCCGACTGGAGCAATGCGCTGCCAGAAGGTGAGCCCGTGGTCGTTGCCGGTGATTTCAACGACTGGCGTCAGCGGGCCAACCATCCGCTGAAAGTGAACGCCGGACTGGAGGAGATTTTTACCCGCGCCAATGGACGTCCCGCACGTACGTTCCCGGTGCGCTTTCCCCTGCTGCGCCTTGACCGCATCTACGTGAAAAATGCCCATGCCAGCAGCCCGACCGCACTGGCGTTACTCAACTGGCGACATCTCTCCGACCACGCCCCACTCAGCGCGGAGATCCATTTATGAAATGTTCATGGCAGGAAGGTAACCGCATTACGCTGCTGGAAAATGGCGATCATTATTATCCGGCCGTGTTTAAAGCTATTGATAACGCACAGCAGAAAGTGATCCTCGAAACGTTTATCTGGTTCGAAGATGAGGTCGGCAAGCAGCTTCACAGCGTGCTCCTGCGTGCCGCCCTTCGTGGCATTAAAATTGAAGTCCTGCTGGATGGTTATGGCTCGCCGGATCTCAGTGATGCGTTCGTGAACGAGCTGACCTCTGCGGGCGTGGTGTTCCGCTACTACGATCCTGGCTCTCGCCTGTTTGGTATGCGCACCAACCTCTTCCGCCGGATGCACCGCAAAATTGTGGTCGTTGATGAGACGGTGGCGTTTGTTGGCGGCATTAACTACTCCGCCGAACATATGTCCAACTACGGCCCGGAAGCGAAGCAGGATTACGCGATTCGCATTGAAGGGCCGGTGGTTCAGGACATCCTGCTGTTCGAGCTGGAAAACCTGCCCGGAAAAGAGGCCGCTCGCCGCTGGTGGAGGCGACGCCATCGCCCGGAAGAGAACCGCAAGCCCGGTGAAGCGCAGGCGTTGTTTGTCTGGCGGGATAACGACGAGCACCGGGACGACATTGAACGTCATTACCTGAAGATGCTGGCAAACGCGAAGCGCGAGGTAATCATCGCCAACGCGTACTTCTTCCCTGGCTACCGCCTCTTACACGCAATGCGTAATGCTGCCCGACGCGGAGTGCGCGTGAAGCTGATTGTGCAGGGCGAGCCAGACATGCCGATTGTCAAAGTTGGCGCACGCCTGCTTTATAACTATCTGGTGAAAGGCGGCGTGCAGATATATGAATATCGCCGCCGACCGCTGCACGGCAAAGTGGCACTGATGGACGATCACTGGGCGACTGTCGGCTCCAGTAATCTCGATCCGCTGAGCCTGTCACTCAATCTGGAAGCCAATCTGATCATCCACGATCGCCAGTTTAACCAGACCCTGCGCGATAACCTTCAGGGTCTGATCGTCAATGACTGCGTGCGGGTTGATGAATCCATGGTGCCGAAACGCACCTGGTGGAACCTGGGCATCGGCGTGGTGGTGTTCCATTTTCTGCGACATTTCCCGGCAATGGTCGGCTGGCTGCCCGCGCATACGCCGAAACTTGCGCAGGTGGAACCTCCTGTTCAACCTGAAATGGAAACCCAGGACCGCATTGAAGCGGAAGATGGAGGGAAAACCTGATGTCGAAATCGCATCCTCGCTGGCGACTGGCGAAGAAGATCCTCACCTGGCTGTTCTTTATTGCCGTCGCGGTGCTGCTGGTGGTGTACGCCCGGAAAGTTGACTGGGAAGAGGTATGGAAAGTTATCCGCAACTACGACCGGATGGTGCTGCTGGGTGCCGTTGGGCTGGTGATCGTGAGCTACCTGATCTACGGCTGTTACGATCTGCTGGGCCGGGCGTATTGTGGTCATAAACTCTCAAAACGACAGGTGATGCTGGTATCGTTTATCTGTTATGCCTTCAACCTCACGCTCAGCACCTGGGTTGGTGGTATCGGCATGCGCTATCGCCTCTACTCTCGTCTGGGGCTGCCGGGCGGGACCATCACGCGTATTTTCTCGTTAAGTATCACGACCAACTGGCTGGGCTATATTCTGCTCGGCGGCGTGATCTTCACCTTTGGTGTAGTGCAGCTACCTGCACACTGGTACATCGACGAAACTACGCTGCGGATTTTGGGCATCGTGCTGCTGTTGATTATCGCCCTGTATCTGTGGGCATGCGCCTTTGCGAAACGCCGTCATATGACCATCAAAGGGCAAAAGCTGGTGCTGCCCTCCTGGAAATTTGCGGTTCTGCAGATGGTCGTCTCCAGCGCCAACTGGATGGCAATGGGGGCAATTATCTGGATGCTCATCGGCGAAGACGTGAACTATTTCTTCGTGCTTGGCGTGCTGCTGGTGAGCAGTATTGCCGGAGTGATTGTGCATATTCCGGCGGGAATTGGCGTACTGGAAGCGGTCTTTATCGCCCTGCTTGCCGGGGAACATGTTTCGCAAGGCACGATTATCGCCGCCCTGCTCGCCTATCGCATGATTTATTACTTCCTGCCGCTGGCGCTGGCAACGGTCTGTTATCTGGTGCTGGAGAGCCGGGCGAAGAAGCTGAGAGCGAAAAACGAAAAGGCGTTGGCAAAATGATTTTTGTCGGGTGGCGCTGCGCTTACCCGACCTACGAAACCGGAACCGTAGGCCGGGTAAGGCGAAGACGCCACCCGGCAAAACAACCTTAGCGACGGTTGCCGAAAATACGCAGCAGCATCAGGAACAGGTTGATAAAGTCCAGATACAGCGTCAGGGCACCCAGAATCGAGTATTTGCGCAGGTTTGAACTGTCGCGCACGTCGATCTGCTCACCGATGTTTTTCAGCTTCTGGGTGTCGTAAGCCGTCAGGCCGACGAAGACCACCACCCCGATATAGGTCACCGCCCACATCAGCGCCTCACTCTTCAGCCACAGGTTGACCAGCGACGCCAGCACAATCCCGATCAGCCCCATAAACAGCATGCTGCCGAAGCCGCTCAGGTCACGCATAGTCGTGTAACCATAAAGGCTCATTGCACCGAACATCCCGCCGGTCACCACAAACGTGCTGGCGATGGAAGAGTAGGTATAGACGATGAAAATACTGGAAAGCGTCAGCCCGGTTAACGCCGAATAGAGCATAAACAGCGTGGTCGCCATCCCGGCACTGAGTTTTTGCACCAGCCCTGAGAGAACAAACACCAGTGCCAGCTGCGCAATAATCAGCCCGAAAAAGGTGATTTTGCTGGAAAAGATAAACATCATCAGTTCAGGCGTGTTTGCGGCATACCACGCGATAAATGCGGTAAGCAGCAGGCCGACTGTCATCCAGCCGTACACCTGAGCCATATACGTCTGCAGCCCGCTACGGGTCTGCTGTACTATTGAATCGGAACGCGGAAATCGGTCCATGATTCACTCCTGATTAAATTGACACACACGTTAAGACTAACACATCCACGTAAACCGACTACCAACGACCGGCAGCTTGTTTGTCGCTATCACGCGACTCAACCCATCTGTCGCCTTCCGGCGTCGCTTCACGCTTCCAGAACGGTGCTTTGGTTTTAAGGTAATCCATAATGAACTCCCCTGCCGCAAATGCGCTACCGCGGTGTGCGCTGGTAACCCCAACAAACACAATCTCCTCGCCCGGCCACATTTCACCGATGCGGTGGATAACGGTCACGCGCCCGAGCGGCCAGCGGCCTCGCGCCTCTTCCACAATCTCCGCGAGAGATTTCTCCGTCATTCCCGGATAGTGCTCCAGCGTCAGCGCTTTTACGCTGTCACCGAGGTTGTGGTTGCGCACTTTACCGGTAAACGTCACGACCGCGCCGTCCTCATCGCGCTCTGCCAGCCAGTCATATTCTTTACCGACGTTAAAGCGATCGTGACTGACCAGAATTCGGGTTTCAGCCATCTCAGCCCCCTGTAACCGGCGGGAAAAAAGCGACCTCATCACCCGCCGTCAGCGGATGGTCAAAATCAACCAGCGTCTGGTTAACCGCCGCCAGCAGCTTGCCTTCATCCAGCGCCAGCGCCCAGCGGTCGCTTTGTGTAGCCAGATGTGCACGCAGGGCGGCAACGTTTTCAAACGAGCCGTCCAGCGTCAGGCTGTCGGTATTGACCAGTTCGCGCACCTGGGCAAAAAAGAGCACCTTAATCATGGCTGTCCACCTTAAAATCGCCGGATTTGCCGCCGCTTTTCGCCAGCAGGCGAACCGGACCAATCACCATGTCTTTTTGCACGGCCTTGCACATATCGTAGATGGTCAATGCGGCCACAGACGCGGCCGTCAGTGCTTCCATCTCAACGCCCGTTTTACCGGTTAAGCGACACAGCGATTCAATGCGAACGCGGTTGTGCTCCGGCTGCGCCTGCAGATTCACTTCCACTTTGCTCAGCATCAGCGGGTGGCACAGCGGGATTAAGTCCCAGGTACGTTTCGCAGCCTGAATACCGGCAATACGGGCGGTGGCAAAGACATCACCTTTGTGGTGGCTGCCGTCGATAATCATCGCCAGGGTTTCTGGCAGCATGGTGACGAACGCTTCGGCGCGCGCCTCGCGCACCGTTTCCGCTTTGGCGGAGACATCCACCATGTGCGCTTCACCAGCGGCGTTAATGTGGGTCAGTTGCGACATAACTTATTTCTTCAGATGAGGATGGAAATTACACGGACGGGTACGGGCATCCAGTTGCGGGGCGATTATGTTTTCCCACGCGGTACGGCAGGCTTTCGTGGAGCCTGGCATGGCGAAAATCAACGTGTTATTCGCAACCCCCGCCACAGCGCGCGACTGCAGCGTGGAGGTGCCAATCTCTTCAAACGAGAGCATACGGAACACTTCGCCAAAGCCTTCCACCTCGCGGTCAAAAAGCGGGACCAGCGCTTCAGGCGCTTGATCGCCTGCGGTAAACCCGGTGCCACCGGTGATCAGCACCACCTGCACCTCGTCGCCTGCAATCCACTGAGAGACCTGAGCGCGAATGGCGTAGCGGTTCTCTTTCACAATCGCTTTATCGACGATTTTATGCCCCGCGTCATGTGCCGCATCACGCAGCCAGTGGCCGGAGGTATCATCCTCTTCGCCACGGCGTTCGGAAACGGTAAGAATAGCAATGCGTGTCGGGATAAATTCTGCGCTTACCTGACTCATCTTCTGGTTCCTTCTTAAGACGGATTACCCGCCAATGTATGACAGGTTTTGAGTAATTCCGGTGTTGCCCTGATGCAGGAAGTGGGTCTGCTTTTTATGCATCAGCGCTTCAGAAATGCGCGCTTCAAGTGCGTCCTGTTGAGCATCGTCCTCCAGCAGATCGCGAAGTTCTACGCCACCATCGCCAAATAAGCAGAGGTGCAGCTTGCCGACGGACGAAACGCGCAGGCGATTACAGCTGGCACAGAAGTCTTTTTCATAGGGCATGATAAGCCCAATTTCCCCTTCGTAATCCGGGTGACAAAAGACCTGCGCCGGGCCGTCGCTGCGCTGGCGGATCTGGTGGAGCCAGCCGCGTTTCAGCAGCTCGTCGCGCAGCACCATGCCGGAAATATGGTGGCGGCGGAACAGCTCACTGCCCTCGCCAGTTTCCATTAGCTCAATAAAACGCAGTTGAATGCGGCGTGGTTTGATCCACGCCAGGAAGGTGTCCAGTTGATGATGATTCACATCACGCATCAGAACCGTATTGACTTTCACTTTGTCGAAACCAGCTGCAAACGCGGCGTCGATGCCGTCCATCACCTGACGGAATTTGTCCTGGCCGGTAATGGCGTGGAACTGGCGCGCGTCGAGGCTATCCACGCTGACGTTGATCGCCGTCAGACCCGCCTCACGCCAGCTCACCACGTCACGGGCCATACGGTATCCATTGGTGGTGACGGCAATTTGCCGGATACGGTCATTCTCCCGCACAGCGGCAATGATGTCAGGGAAATCGCGACGCAAAGAGGGTTCACCACCGGTCAGACGCACTTTTTCGGTGCCGAGTTCAGAAAAGGCGCGCGTGACGCGACGCACTTCATCGACGGAGAGAAAGCCGTTATTGGTGACCTTGCCCGGCTTGTAGCCATCGGGCAGACAGTAGGTGCAACGGAAGTTGCACACATCGGTAATCGACAGACGTAAGTAGAAAAACTTACGCGCGAAAGCATCAGTAAGTTGTGAAGCCATGTACACCTTTCCAGATACGGGAGGCACAGTCATTTCTTTCTGTACCCTGGTGGCAAATCCGCCACGGCCAGAGCGCCATATCTTTCGACACAGGCGCTAAGGCTAGAGTGTATGTTTTCAATTTCGAAAACGTGGTTAAAGCGATAGTAGCGCGGAAATCATCACTTCGCCATTATCGCTTTACGCTATATAATTATGTATATAGCGACATGATCGTGCATTTTCACTACAGAATACGCAAAAACTGTATTTTCGCATTGATATACGTCAGTTTGCGTGGGGTGAGGCATCGTCTTTTAGGGGTAGTTAGGTTACTGTTACAAAGAGTGAATATGATAAGGAATGTGTATGCGCAATCGCACTTTTGCGGATCTTGATCGTGTCGTCGCGCTTGGCGGGGGCCACGGCCTGGGACGAGTTATGTCTTCGTTATCGTCCCTCGGCTCACGGCTAACAGGGATCGTAACCACAACGGACAATGGCGGCTCCACCGGGCGAATTCGCCGCGCCGAAGGCGGGATTGCCTGGGGGGATATGCGCAACTGTCTGAACCAGCTAATTACCGAACCGAGCGTCGCGTCAGCGATGTTTGAGTACCGTTTTGGCGGTAACGGAGAACTTTCCGGGCATAACCTCGGAAATCTGATGTTAAAGGCCCTGGATCACCTGAGCGTGCGCCCTCTTGAGGCCATCAATTTAATCCGTAATCTGCTTAAAGTTGATGCGTTCCTGATCCCGATGTCAGAACAACCGGTCGATTTAATGGCGATAGATGCCGAAGGCCACGAAGTTTACGGCGAAGTGAATATTGACCAGCTCATCCAGCCACCGACAGAGCTGATGACCTATCCAGGCGTTCCTGCCACCCGTGAAGCGGTCGAAGCAATTGGCGAAGCCGATCTTATCCTGATTGGGCCTGGCAGTTTTTACACCAGCCTGATGCCTATTCTGCTGGTGAAGGAGCTGGCGCAGGCGCTGCGCAGAACGCCAGCCCCAATGGTGTACATTGGCAACTTAGGACGTGAACTGAGCCCAGCAGCAGCGAGCCTGTCGCTGGCGGGCAAGCTGAACCTGATGGAGCAGTATGTCGGTAAGAAAATTATCGATGGCGTCGTGGTAGGGCCAAAAGTCGACGTTTCAGGTATTGGCGATCGTGTAGTGGTGCAGGAGCCGCTGGAAGCGAGCGATATCAAATATCGCCATGACCGCCATCTGCTGCGCGACGCGCTGGAGAAGGCGATTCAGGCGCTGGGCTAGGTACGTTTTGTGCGGCCTGTTGCCCTCACCCCAGCCCTCTCCCACGGGGAGAGGGGGAGAACACATCGCCTTGACTCACGATGCTGCGATGAAAAGATCGCGTAGCTGATGAAGCTGGTCGCGGATTTGCGCCGCCTCTTCGAACTCCAGGTTCTGCGCGTGCTGCATCATCTGCCCTTCCAGCTCGTGGATTTTCTGCTGCAACGCTTTCGGCGTCAGCGCGACGGTATCTTCTTCCACCACTGAACGCGCCTTGCCACGCCCTTTCGCTTTGGTCTTCGCTATGTTCTGGCCCAGCGCCAGAATATCCACCACTTTCTTGTTCAGCCCCTGCGGGGTAATACCGTGTTCTTCGTTGTAGCGCTGCTGTTTCTCACGACGGCGTTCCGTTTCGCCAATCGCTTTCGCCATCGACGGGGTAATTTTATCGCCGTACAGAATGGCTTTTCCGTTAACGTTACGCGCGGCGCGGCCAATGGTTTGGATCAGAGAACGTTCAGAACGCAGGAAGCCCTCTTTATCGGCGTCCAGAATCGCCACCAGCGACACTTCCGGCATATCCAGACCTTCTCGCAGCAGGTTGATCCCCACCAGTACATCAAACTCACCCAGACGCAGGTCGCGAATAATCTCCATACGCTCCACGGTGTCGATGTCCGAGTGCAGATAGCGCACGCGCTCGCCGTGCTCTTCGAGATATTCAGTGAGGTCTTCCGCCATACGCTTGGTCAGGGTAGTGACCAGCACGCGCTCATTGATGGCGGCACGGATACGGATCTCCGACAGCAGATCGTCGACCTGAGTGGCAACCGGACGCACCTCGATAATCGGGTCGAGCAGCCCTGTCGGACGCACCACCTGATCCACCACGTCGTCACCGGATTTCTCCAGCTCGTAGTTGCCCGGCGTGGCCGAAACGTAGATCGTTTGCGGCGCGAGCGCCTCAAACTCTTCAAATTTCATCGGACGGTTATCCAGTGCCGATGGCAGGCGGAAACCGTACTCTACCAGCGTCTCTTTACGCGCGCGGTCGCCGCGGTACATCCCGCCGATCTGCGGGATCGTCACGTGGGATTCGTCAATCACCAGCAGGCCATCCGCCGGAAGGTAGTCAAACAGGGTTGGCGGTGCTTCGCCAGGTCCACGCCCCGAGAGGAAACGCGAGTAGTTTTCGATGCCCGAGCAGTAGCCCAGCTCGTTCATCATCTCCAGATCAAACTGAGTACGCTGGCTTAAGCGCTGCTCTTCGAGCAGCTTGTTGTTCGCCAGAAGCACCTTGCGGCGATCGGCCAGCTCCACTTTGATCTCTTCCATCGCCTGCACGATGCGCTCGCGTGGCGTCACGTAGTGTGTTTTCGGGTAGATGGTAAAACGCTGGATCACCGATTCCACGTGTCCTGTCAGCGGGTCAAACAGCGACAGCCTTTCCACCTCTTCGTCGAACAACTCCACGCGCAGCGCCATATCGTCCGATTCCGCCGGGAAGATGTCGATCACCTCACCGCGCACGCGGAACGTACCACGCTGGAACGCCTGGTCGTTGCGGGTGTACTGCAGCTCCGCCAGACGGCGTAAAATCGCACGCTGATCGATAATCATCCCCTGCGTCAGGTGCAGCATCATCTTCAGATAGAGATCCGGATCGCCCAGACCATAAATAGCCGAAACTGACGCCACCACCACCACATCACGTCGCTCCAGCAGCGCTTTCGTCGCTGACAGACGCATCTGCTCAATATGCTCGTTCACCGAGGCATCTTTCTCGATAAACGTGTCTGAGCTTGGGACATAGGCTTCTGGCTGATAGTAGTCATAGTAGGAGACGAAATACTCCACCGCGTTATCCGGGAAGAACTCTTTCATCTCCCCGTAGAGCTGCGCCGCCAGCGTTTTGTTCGGGGCAAGCACCATCGTGGGGCGTTGCAGGTCGGCAATCACGTTGGCGATGGTAAAAGTCTTACCCGAACCGGTCACACCTAATAGCGTCTGGTGCGCCAGCCCATCTTCCAGCCCCTCTTCCAGCCGACGGATAGCCTCGGGCTGATCCCCCGAAGGACGGAAAGCAGAATTCAATTTGAACGGTTTACTCATGGACGACAACCTGATGACGGATTAAGCGGCAGGTGAGTAATTTTACTCGTTGTGGCCAGGATTGCCAGTAAAAAATACTGGATGAAAAACCAGTAGCGTGTCAGGATATTTAGCGTAACACAGGGAAGATTAGCGCGATAACGGTCGAAATGTAGACGGTGACGAAATAAAACACCACTGAACCAGGTTATCCCCAAAAATTTTTCTTTTTTAACATTTGTCAAGCTGTGTAATGAAAGTTTTATGGCAACGGGTGACAGTTTCATTACGCGCATTGATTTTATCTAACCTGCTAATATATAAACGATATTTTATAAAGCCGCGTTTCGCATCAATTTGGGCGTAACCCGCGTATTCTCTCGCTTATCGCATGTTTTCTAACTCTAATGCACATGGTTATCCACAGGAATAGTGGATAACTGCTTCCAGCCCGTACAGACCGCCGCTCAGCAAATTCCCGGTTTTTCCCACGAAGCGGCAACAAAAAATTTTTATCGCTATTTTTTGACGATAAACCGCTAAGTAGTTCATAAGACGTTGACGAGATCTTGCTCACATTTCGGCCCTTCCCTCGCTGCACCACAACTCTGCATGACAGGCACTGACGCTGTGCAATTCAACAATTTTGCGCCCCTTGTTCCAGGGCTTAATCCTAAAAAAGACGTTTTTTTAACCTGCTAATAGGTTCTGGCAGGCGTTTTGCACATTCCTGCCGGAGCGTTACCCAAACACATTTTTAAGGAGAGAAAGATGTTGAGTCTGCGTGCAGTCAATCAATTTTACGGAAGCCAACATACGCTATGGAATGTGGATTTAGATTTGCCACAAGGCATGTGCACGGGCGTCGTCGGTCTGCCAGGAATGGGCAAAACCACCCTGATAAATTGCATCACCGGGAATGTGCCCGTAGAGAGCGGCACCATCATCTGGCATGAAGCCGGTGCCCCGCCGCGCGATTTGCTGAACCAGGCGTCTGAGCAGCGACCAGCGCCAGGAATTGGCTATGTTCCGCAGGACAGGCGAATATTTTCTCAGTTAACTATCGAAGAGAATCTGCATATCGCAATGCGGGCAACGGGGACGGCGGCGTCTGGTGCGAAAAACGATGTTTACGACCTGCTCCCCCAGCTCTATACCCTGCGCCAAATGCGTGCGAACACGCTTTCCCCTGACGATCAGTATCAGCTCGCACTGGCCAACGCGCTGGTCACTCGTCCTCGCGTGTTGATCATCGATGAGCCGATGCATGGCGCAGGGCACAGCATCGCCCGGAAGCTGGCTCAGCTGCTGGCGCGGTTAAATCGGGAACTGGGGATGACGGTGCTGTTAGCAGAGCCGCAGCTGTCGTTTATCCGCCGGGTCGCGGACCGCTTCTGCATGCTGTATCGCGGGCGTAACGTGGCGCAGGGCCACGTTAACGAGCTGGACGATGAGCTTATCGCTCACTGGATGTCGCGGGACGCAAGACGCTGAGGTCGAGATATTTTCCGGTTTCAGCCTGTTCCGGGCCGTCAGCGAGCCACGGGATCTCCCCAAGGCATGGCGCAGGAAGCACCCGTCTGAGCGTCGCCAGATACTCCTGGTGGCGTTTCCCAGGCGCAACCACGTCATTGGCTATCCAGCCAGCCAGGGGCAATCCCGCCTGCTGAACGGCCTGTGCGGTTAACATGGCATGGTTAATACAGCCCAGCTTCACGCCAACAACAAGGATAACCGGAAGCTGCTCGGCCTGTACCCAGTCGGCAAACGTCTGCTGGTCCGAAAGCGGTGTAAACCAGCCACCCGCTCCTTCCACCAGCACCCAGTCAGCCTGATTTTCCAGCGCTCTTAATCCGGCAGATAACACATTCAGATCAATCGGACGCCCCTCATCTGCGCTGATGATGTGTGGCGAGGTTGGTTCTGCGAAGGTGTACGGGTTGACCGCGGCATAGGCAAGCTCAAGGCTGCTGTTGCGTTGCAGCGCCAGCGCGTCAGTGTTGCGTAGCCCTTCAGGGGTTATCTCACTCCCGGACGCCACGGGTTTATACCCGGCGGTGATTTTCCCCTGCCGACGCGCCGCCTGCAGCAGCGCGGAACTGGCAACCGTTTTGCCTACTTCTGTATCCGTTCCGGTGACAAAGTAACGTTCAGTCACGATCGATAATCCCATGAAAAAGTTGATAAGAGAGCGGGAACGCGCCCCGCTGCTGCGGCCAGGCCAGCTCCAGACGCTGCAATTGCCCGCGGGTGAGCGGCGTGCTTTCGCGCCCGGTATGCAGATGGGTGGCACCAATTCCCTTCAGCGAGCGCATGGCGCTGAAGGCATCGCTGAAGTGAAGCGTGATGGTCTGCACCGTACAGCGATAGCGCCAGCCTTCCAGCGCCTGGGTCACCTGCTCTTGCGATAAGAATCGGTTGGCGTGCGGCTGTGCATCCACCGCTTTCCAGGCCTGGTTTAGCTCCGGTAAAGAGCTTTCCAGCAGCGTGGTAAACGCTACTTTTCCGCCTGGCCTTGCCATACGATAAAGCTCGCTTAACGCCAGGGGCAGGCTGCTGCACCACTGCACCGCAAGGTGGCTCCAGACCAGATCAAACTGCGCATCGGGCAGCGGGATCGCCTCGATATCGGCCACCAGATAGCGGTCTGCCGACTGTCGCTTTCGCGCCTCGTCCACCATTTTCTCTGAAAGATCGATAGCCGTAACGTCGCTGCCGGCCTCACGCCAGTAGCGGCTGTTGGCACCGGGACCGCACCCGGCGTCCAGCACCCGCAGAAAAGCGCTCTCACCGAGCGTGGCAAGCAGTCCCTGCGCGCTCTGACGCTGCAGTTCATCGTGCTGCGAATAGCTTTGCGCGGCCCGGCCAAACGCTGCGGCGATGGCCTGTTTATTGACTGGCGACATAGAGTGCCTCCAGCAGTGCATCAATATCCTGTAACTCATGCGCCGCCGTGAGCGTTAAACGCAGACGCGCCGTCCCCGACGGGACGGTTGGCGGGCGAATGGCAGTCACCCACATACCCTGTCTGCGAAGCGCCTGCGCCAACTCCAGCGTCCGGCTGTTTTCGCCCACAATCACGGGCTGAATCGCACTCTGCGAATCGGTACTCAGGAAGGGAAGATGGCGTAAGCCCTGACGAAAATGGTGAATGTATCCCGCCAGGCGCGCCCGTCGTTCGCGGCCTTCTGCGCTTCGGATCACCGCCATTGAAGCTGACAGCGCCACGGCCTGCGCGGGTGGCATGCTGGTGCTGTAAATCAGATGCCGGGCGAACTGCAGCAAATAATCAGCAACGGAATCACTGCACAGCACGGCGGCACCGCTGACGCCGAACCCTTTGCCGAAGGTCACAATCAGCAGTTCCGGCTTCACGTTTTGCTGGTACGCGCTACCGCGCCCTTCGTCGCCCATTACGCCAATACCGTGGGCATCATCAACCAGCAACCAGGCGTGTTGCTGCTTCGCCGCCTCGTGCACTGCGCGAAGCGGCGCACTGTCGCCGTCCATGCTGAACACCCCTTCCGTCACCACCAGTTGCTGTCCGTGACAGGGCTTATCCAGCAGCGAGCGAAGCTGAGCCACATCGTTATGCGCAAAACGCCGCAGCTGTGCCGGGCTTAAATTTGCCGCCTCCAGCAGCGAGGCATGGCTTAAGCGGTCGGCAACAATGCGGTCATCTTTGCCCATCAGTGCGGCGATCACCGCCTGATTGGCGGCAAAACCGGAGATAAACAGCAGCGCACGCGGATAGCCGAGCCAGTCGGCAAGCTCCTCTTCCAGCGCCTGATGCGCCGGAGTATAGCCGCTGACGTGGCCAGAGCCTCCGCTACCCACGCCGTATTTCTCCGCCCCTTGTTGCCAGGCGCGGACGATCTGCGGGTGCTGGCTGAGGCCGAGATAATCGTTACTGGAGAAATTACAAAATTGCCGGTTCTCGCAGCTAAGAAAGCGACCCGCGCCGTTTTCCACGACGTTACGGACGCGGAAAGCGTCCGCCGCACGACGCTCATCAAGTGCAGACTGAATACGTGCCTGCCAGGTCATACGGCTGCCGCGTTGTAGAACTGTTCGGTATCGGCGTTGAAAATCTGCTGCTCCAGTTGCCGCTGTTGCTCGTTGTCGCCCGTCAGCACCTCGGTCTGGTGTGGGTTCAGCCCCAGCTTACGGAACAGCTGCACGTCTTTGTCCTCTTCCGGGTTTGGCGTGGTGAGCAGTTTGCAGCCGTAGAAGATGGAGTTGGCCCCGGCCATAAAGCACATCGCCTGCGTCTGCTCGCTCATCTGCTCACGACCGGCAGAGAGGCGAACGTAAGAGGTCGGCATCATGATGCGCGCCACCGCGATAGTGCGAATAAAATCAAACGCATCCACATCGTCGTTATCCGCCAGCGGCGTGCCTTTGACCTTCACCAGCATGTTGATTGGCACACTTTCCGGCGGCGTCGGCAGGTTCGCCAGCTGTAACAGCAGACCCGCGCGATCTTTCACCGTTTCGCCTAAGCCCACGATACCGCCAGAGCAGACTTTAATGCCCGCATCACGGACTTTATCCAGGGTGTCCAGACGCTCCTGATAGGTGCGCGTGGTGATGATGTTGCCGTAAAACTCCGGCGAGGTGTCGAGGTTGTGGTTGTAGTAGTCCAGCCCCGCCGCCGAGAGGCGCTGCGCCTGCTCCTCGTTCAGCGTACCGAGCGTCATACAGGCTTCGAGGCCCATCTCCTTCACGCCCTTCACCATCTGCTCCAGATATGGCATGTCGCGATCGTGCGGGTTTTTCCACGCCGCGCCCATGCAGAAGCGAGTCGAGCCGGCGTTTTTCGCCTTACGGGCGGAGTCGAGCACCTGCTCCACCTCCATCAGACGTTCTGACTCCAGACCCGTTTTATAACGCGCGCTTTGCGGGCAATATTTGCAGTCTTCCGGGCAGGCACCGGTTTTGATCGACAGCAGCGTGCTGACCTGAACCTGGCGAGGGTCAAAGTGCTGACGGTGGACCTGCTGAGCTTCAAACATCAGCTCCAGGAAAGGTTTATTGAATAATTCAGTGACTTGCGACATCGTCCAGCGTGCGTGGTGAGCCATTGGGCTTCTCCAAAGGGTTTTGTTAATTGTCGGTTCGGTTTATACTTGTAAACCTAAAACTTTTCAAAATGGTTTACAAGTCTCTTATGACCCAGGACGATCTCGCCTTCGACAAGCAGCATATCTGGCACCCATACACTTCCATGACCCACCCTCTTCCCGTCTACCCGGTGGCCTCAGCCCACGGATGCGAGCTGAAACTTGCCAGCGGTGACGCGTTGGTTGACGGCATGTCCTCCTGGTGGGCGGCCATTCACGGGTACAATCACCCGCGCCTGAACGCGGCGATGAAAGCGCAGATTGACCAAATGTCACACGTGATGTTTGGCGGGATCACCCATCAGCCTGCCGTTGATGTGTGTCGTCGTCTGGTGGCGATGACGCCAGACGCGCTGGAGTGCGTGTTCCTTGCCGATTCCGGCTCCGTGGCCGTTGAAGTGGCGATGAAAATGGCGCTGCAGTACTGGCATGCCAAAGGCGAATCCCGCCAGCGGTTCCTCACCTTCCGTAACGGGTATCATGGCGATACGTTCGGGGCGATGTCGGTGTGCGATCCGGACAACTCGATGCACAGCCTGTGGAAGGGCTATCTACCGGAAAACCTGTTTGCTCCCGCGCCGCAAAGCCGCTTCGACGGTGAGTGGAACGAAATGGATATGGTCGGTTTTGCGCGCCTGCTGGCGGCGCACCGCCACGAAATTGCCGCCGTCATTCTGGAGCCGATTGTGCAGGGTGCAGGCGGGATGCGCATGTACCATCCGGAGTGGCTGAAACGCATTCGTAAGATGTGCGACCGCGAGGGCATTCTGCTGATCGCCGACGAAATCGCCACCGGCTTTGGCCGCACCGGTAAGCTGTTTGCGTGTGAACATGCGGGTATCACCCCGGATATTCTGTGCCTTGGCAAAGCGCTGACCGGTGGCACCATGACGCTCTCCGCCACGCTCACGACCCGCCAGGTCGCCGACACCATCAGCGACGGCGACGCGGGCTGCTTTATGCACGGGCCGACGTTTATGGGCAACCCGCTGGCCTGCGCCGTCGCAAGTGAAAGCCTCGCCATTCTGGAGAGCGGCGAGTGGCAAATGCAGGTGGCGGCAATAGAAGCGCAGCTTAAACAAGCGCTAAGCGTGGCCGCTGATTCTGAATACGTCGCAGATGTGCGCGTCCTGGGTGCTATCGGCGTGATTGAAACCACTCATCCGGTGAATATGGCGACACTACAGCGGTTCTTCGTGGAACGGGGCGTGTGGGTTCGGCCCTTCGGCAAGCTCATCTACCTGATGCCGCCGTATATCATTACGCCGGAGCAACTGCGTAAATTAACCGAGGCGCTCGTAACAGCCGTTAACATTCCCGCGCATTTCACGATTTAACCCCATGCGTTACACTTCCTGAACAAGTGAATAACGAGGGTAAACCGTATGAAAATCATCAGTAAAGATCTGCGCGACGGCGAAAAACTCCCGGAACGCCACGTTTTCAACGGCATGGGCTATCAGGGGGATAATATTTCTCCGCATCTGGCGTGGGACGACGTTCCGGCCGGAACCAAAAGTTTCGTCGTAACCTGTTACGACCCGGACGCTCCCACCGGCTCCGGCTGGTGGCACTGGATTGTCGCGAACCTTCCGGCGGACACGCGCGTCCTGCCACAGGGTTCAGGCTCCGATCTGGTTGCGTTACCTGAAGGCGCTATTCAGACCCGAACCGATTTCGGCAAAGCAGGATACGGCGGCGCGGCACCGCCAAAAGGAGAGACTCACCGCTATATCTTCACGGTGCATGCGCTGGATGTGGATAAGATTGAGGTGGACGAAGGGGCGAGCGGTGCGATGGTGGGCTTTAACGTTCATTTCCATTCACTGGGCAGCGCATCGATTACGGCGATGTATTCATAAACAAAGCCGGGTGGCGGCTACGCCTTACCCGGCCTACATTTCGCACTCGTAGGCCCGGTAAGCGCAGCGCCACCGGGCAAAAAATCACAACACTGAAGGCAACAACCCTACAAGCCTTCCCTCTTCCAGAAGCTGCATCGCCTTATCAATATCCGGCGCAAAGAAGCGGTCGTCATCGTAGTGCGTAACGTGCTCACGCAGTTCCTGACGCGCCTGCTCCAACAGCGGGCTGGATTTTAGCCCTTCGCGCAGATCAATCCCCTGACAGGCCGCCAGCCACTCTACCGCCAGCACGCCGCGGGTGTTAGCGGCCATCTCCCACAAACGACGCCCGGCAGCCGGAGCCATCGAGACGTGATCTTCCTGGTTCGCGGAGGTGGGCAGGCTGTCCACGCTGTGCGGATGCGACAGCGCTTTATTCTCGCTTGCCAGCGCGGCTGCCGTCACCTGCGCAATCATAAAGCCGGAGTTCACCCCGCCGTTACGCACCAGGAACGGCGGCAACTGGGACATATGTTTATCCATCATCAGCGCAATGCGGCGCTCCGACAACGCCCCTGTTTCAGCAATCGCCAGCGCGATATTATCCGCCGCCATCGCCACCGGCTCGGCGTGGAAGTTGCCACCGGAAACCACCTCATTCTCCTGCGCAAATACCAGTGGGTTATCCGACACCGCATTGGCTTCCACCAGCAGTACCTCTGCCGCCTGGCGTAGTTGCGTCAGGCAGGCCCCCATCACCTGTGGCTGACAGCGCAGCGAATACGGGTCCTGCACTTTATCGCAGTTATGGTGAGAATCGGCAATTTCACTGGTATCGGTCAGCAGATGGCGGTACATCGCCGCCGCGTCAATCTGCCCGCGCTGGCCGCGCACCTCGTGGATACGGCCATCAAACGGACGACGCGAGCCAAGTACAGCCTCGGTGGTTAATGCGCCACAAACGACCGCCGACGCAAATAAATCTTCCGCTTCAAACAGGCCACGCAGCGCAAAGGCGGTAGAGGCCTGCGTGCCGTTGAGCAGCGCCAGCCCCTCTTTCGCCGCGAGCGTAATCGGCGCTAACCCCGCTTTTGCGAGTGCCTCTTTTGCAGGCAGCCACTCCCCCTGCCAGCGCGCTTTCCCTTCACCCAACAACAGCAGTGTCATATGCGCCAGCGGCGCTAAGTCGCCTGACGCGCCGACGGAGCCTTTCGCAGGTATCCACGGATAGACCTCCGCATTCACCAGCGCCATTAGTGCCTGGATCACGCTCAGACGAATGCCGGAGAAACCCCGCGCCAGGCTGTTGATTTTCAGCACCATCATCAGGCGGACAATGTCATCATCCAGCGGCTGACCGACGCCTGCGGCGTGGGACAGCACCAGCGAACGCTGCAGGTTTTCCAGATCGTGCGTGGCAATACGCGTCTGCGCCAGCAGGCCAAAACCGGTGTTGATGCCATAGGCGGTGCGCCCTTCGGCAACAATGCCCTCAACGCAGGCGACGCTGTCGTTAATCGCCGCGTGAGCGCTTTCATCAAGCGAAAGCGTGACCGGGTGACGCCAGACGTTACGCAACTGTTTTAGCGTCAGCGATCCGGGAGTGAGTGTTAACGCGTTCATTTATGCTTTCCTTGTGTGGCAGGGATCATCGGCAGGTTTAGCCCCTGCTCTTTGGCACAGTCAATCGCAATCTCGTAACCCGCATCCGCGTGACGCATCACGCCAGTTGCCGGGTCGTTGTGCAGCACGCGCGCGATACGCGCGGCCGCGTCGTCCGTTCCATCGCAAACAATAACCATCCCCGAATGCTGGGAGAAACCCATCCCCACCCCACCGCCGTGGTGTAGCGATACCCAGGTCGCGCCGCTGGCGGTATTCAACAGTGCATTGAGCAACGGCCAGTCGGACACGGCGTCAGAGCCGTCACGCATGGCTTCGGTTTCACGGTTCGGGCTGGCGACGGAGCCGGAGTCCAGGTGGTCGCGACCGATAACAATCGGCGCGGAAACTTCGCCGCTGCGCACCATTTCGTTAAAGGCCAGGCCCAGTTTTTGCCGCCACTCCAGCCCTACCCAGCAGATACGCGCCGGTAAGCCCTGGAAGTTAATGCGCTCGCGGGCCATATCCAGCCAGTGGTGCAGGTGTTCATCGTCGGCGACGATCTCTTTGACTTTCGCGTCGGTTTTGTAGATATCTTCCGGATCGCCAGAGAGCGCCACCCAGCGGAACGGGCCAATGCCGCGGCAAAACAGCGGGCGAATATAGGCAGGCACGAATCCGGGGAAGTCGAAGGCGTGGGTCACGCCCATCTCTTTTGCCATCTGGCGAATATTGTTGCCGTAGTCAAAGGTCGGAATGCCCATCTGGCTAAAAGCCAGCATCGCGGAGACGTGCTCCGCCATCGAACGTTTAGCGGCAAGTACCGTGCCTTCCGGGTCGGTTTCCGCTTTTTGCTGGTATTCTTCCCACGTCCAGCCTTTTGGCAGATAGCCGTGGAGCGGATCGTGGGCGCTGGTCTGGTCGGTGACGAGGTCCGGGCGCACGCCGCGGGCAACAAGCTCAGGAAGAATGTCCGCCGCGTTGCCGCACAGGGCAATCGACACCGCTTTACCGTCAGACGTGTATTTTTGAATGCGTGCCAGTGCGTCATCCAGATTATCCGCCTGTTCGTCCACGTAGCGAGTTCGCAGACGGAAATCGATGCGGCTCTGCTGGCACTCAATATTCAGTGAACAGGCTCCGGCGAGGGTTGCAGCCAGCGGCTGTGCGCCGCCCATCCCGCCTAAGCCCGCAGTCAGCACCCAGCGGCCTTTCAGCGAGCCGTTATAGTGCTGGCGACCGGCTTCCACGAAGGTTTCGTAGGTGCCCTGCACAATCCCCTGGCTGCCAATGTAGATCCAGCTCCCCGCCGTCATCTGGCCGTACATCGCCAGCCCTTTGGCGTCCAGCTCGTTGAAGTGTTCCCAGGTTGCCCAGTGCGGCACCAGGTTAGAGTTAGCAATCAGCACGCGCGGTGCGTTGTTGTGGGTTTTAAACACGCCGACCGGTTTGCCGGATTGCACCAGCAGGGTTTCGTCGTTTTCCAGACGGGTAAGCGCTTCTACAATGGCGTCATAGCATTCCCAGTTGCGCGCGGCGCGGCCGATGCCGCCATAGACCACCAGTTCATGGGGATTTTCCGCCACCTCAGGATCAAGGTTGTTCATCAACATGCGCAGCGGTGCTTCAGTGAGCCAGCTTTTTGCGGTAAGCGTGGTGCCGCGCGGGGCGCGGACATCCTGCTGGCGGTATTTACCTGACGACATTGTGTGCTCCTCATACGGGACAGATGGTGTATTAAGATATACTTGTATAGACAAGCACACACAAGGCTGAATTTAACAAAAAAGATACAATTTTGTTATATTGCGTTAGCTATCACGCTTTTAAAAACTTATGACATAAAGTGGCCTTGTAGCCGGTAGCGGTTACCAGGGAAAAGGAGTTTCGCGTGAGAGACAATCTGTGACGCAGACCAGGTGCGACGGCGGATCAGCAGGCACGGGTCGTGCTCCTTAATGCGCAACAGTTCGCACTCCAGCGGCGTGGCAAGCACCGCTTCCACAATATGCTCCCCTTCCGTCAGCGGCGCGACGAGCGAGAGATACGCATGCGGCGTGGTCTGGGTGTAATCCTGCTCCAGATACTCCGGCACGCTAATCGCGTTGACGCAGCGATCTTCAATCTGCACCGGAATGTCGTTCTCAAAATGCACCATCACGGAATGAAAGATGCGGGTTCCCTCTTTGACGTTCAGCTCTACGGCCTGTTCAGCGCTGGCCTGCGTCTCTTCGAGCACCAGCACTTCGCAGTGGTGCTGATGGTTTCGGGCGGCAATTTCATCGGCAATGCTGCGGATCTCAAACAGTGCCGACTGTCCTTTTGGCTCCGCCACAAACGTCCCCACCCCCTGCAGACGTACCAGTAGCCCTTCATCGGTGAGTTCGCGCAGCGCCCGGTTGATAGTCATCCGGCTAAAGCCAAACTGCGCCACCAGATCGGCTTCCGACGGAATGCGGTCATGAGGACGCCAGACGCCGGTTGCGATTTTTTCGCTGATCGCCTGTTTCACCTTTTCATAAAAAGGTGCAGGCGGGCCGGGTTGTTCCTGCGGTGAGCGTGAAAACATCGTGACTCCTTAAATGTGTGATGCCCACCAGTGAGCAATTTGCCAGGCCAGGCGGGCGGCAAGCCGTGCCCCTTGTCCGTCCCGGTCGTAGTGCGGATTAAATTCTACCAGATCGGCCGCCTGCAGTTTTCCGCTGCGACAGATGCGTTCGATAACCGGCATTAAATCCAGTGCCGGAATACCTAACGCTGCAGGTGCTGAAACGGCGGGCATCTCCGCGGCGGGCAGTACATCCAGATCGAGGGTGAGGTAGACGCGATCGGCCTGGGCTAAGACATCCTCAAGGGAAGATAACGCATCGCGCCTGAAATGCAGATCGTCCACCAGCGTAACCTTCAACCGTTCAGCGTCGTCCCACAGTGCCTGCGTATTCGCCGCGCGGCTTACCCCAAAGCAGGCGTACTGAAATTCACGCGACCGGGCAGCGCAGTATTGTGCGAGCTGGCGAAACGGCGTACCGGAGGTCGCGCGTTCAGCGTTGCGCAGGTCAAGATGCGCATCAAGGTTGATTATTGCAACGCGGTCGTCCGGGAACGCATCCAGCACACCACGGCCATGTGCCCAGGCCGTTTCGTGTCCACCACCGAACACCAGTGTACGCATACCGGACTGCTGGCACGACGTTACCGCATCGCTTAACGCCCGCTGTGCAGCGTCGAGATTATCGCCCTCAACGTAAATTGATCCCATATCCGCAAGCTGCTCGTGCCCCTGGTGGCTCGCCATATTCGCCAGCGCCTTACGCAACACATCCGGCGCATGCATGGCACCGGGCCTGCCGTGGTTGCGCTTTACGCCTTCATCAGACTCAAAACCAATCAGCGCAATGCCTGACGACGCGGGTGAAAACGACTCACGGCGCTGTATCGTCTGGAAGATACGTTTTGTATTGCTGCCTTCCACGCTGTCGTCACGCCCCTGCCAGACCAGATCGGCAGTCGCCCGCCATAAATTCATACGGCTTCTCCCCGGAAAATGCGTTGATAAAGTGGGTTACGTCCCGGCTCGTAGACCATCTCAACCGGATGGTGCGCATCCCAGACGATAAAATCAGCCACGTATCCGGCCTTTAATTGCCCGTGCGTCGCTCCGCGCCCTAACGCCTGTGCGGCATGCCGCGTCACGCCAGCCCAGGCTTCTTCCGGCGTCAGGCCAAACTGCACGCAGGCCATGTTCATCGCCAGATGGAGGCTGGCAAACGGGCTGGTGCCGGGGTTGTAGTCGGTGGCAACGGCGATGGGTATCCCCTGCTTTCTGAGCTGTTCAACCGGTGGCCGCTGGCGCTCCTGAAGAAAGTAGAACGCGCCGGGTAGCAGCACCGCGACCGTGCCGCTTTGCGCCATCGCCTGTACGCCAGCCTCATCGAGATATTCAATATGATCGGCGGAAAGCCCTTTGAAGCGGCTGACCAGCGCCGCACCGCCCAGATTCGACAGTTGCTCCACATGTCCTTTCACAGGAATACCTAGCGCCGTGGCAGCCTGAAAAACACGCTCGGTTTGCGATGGCGTGAAACCAACGTTTTCACAAAAGACATCTACGGCGTCGAACAGCCCTTTTTGCCAGAGGGCAGGCATGATCTGCTCGCACACCAGCGTAAGGTACGCATCCGGATCGTGACGATACTCTGCCGGTACGGCATGGGCGGAAAGCAGCGTTGGGCTGATTTCCACCGGATTGTTCCGGGCAAGCTGGCGCGCCACCTGCAGCATTTTCTCTTCGGCATCGGCGTTCAGTCCGTATCCGGATTTAATTTCAATGGTTGTCACACCCTCGTTCATCAGACGCTGCAGACGACGCTGTGCCAGCTCCTGCAAGGTGTCCGGCGAACTGCTGCGGGTGGCCGTTACGGTGGCGTTAATCCCTCCGCCCTGCGCACTGATAGCTTGATAAGAGACGCCGTTCAGCCGCTGCTCCCATTCTGCTGCGCGGTTGCCACCAAAAATCAGATGGGTGTGGCAGTCGATAAGTCCTGGCGTCACCAGCCGTCCCTGAAGGTCAACAACCTTGCTGTGCCCGGCAGGAACGTCAGACTCAGGAAGAACGGCCAGGATGGTTTGTCCGCGAACGACAATGGCAGACGACTCTGCCATTCCGTAAGGGGCGGTATGGGCGGGGTCCATCGTTGCCAGTCGCGCGTTGCGCCATATCAGATCGTCCGGATGAAGCTGCTGCATGAGCCTTCCACTTGTCATGGGTTGTATAGACATTTATTTTCATCTGCCCGTTGCTGTCAACCGCCTTTGTGGAAAATGTTATTTATTTGTGATGACTTTCCCGCCTCCCCGGCGGGAAAATGCAACTTTTACCCTTTTTATCTTCCCGTTTCGCTCAACTTAGTATAAAAAAGCAGGCTATTTCGTCTATCCCAATAAGACTTGCATACCCAGGAGCTCTATCTTGAACATTTCCAGGATTTCCCGTCTGGCGTTGGCACTCGCCTTTGGCGTGACTTTATCCGCTTGCAGCTCAACACCACCGGATCAGCGGCCGTCTGAGCAGGTTGCTCCGGGTACAGCATCCCGCCCGATTTTGTCCGCTGATGAAGCAAAAAACTTCACCCAGGCGCGCTACTTTACGGCGATGGACCCGAACGCTGCACCGTGGACGCCGTCTTCTGTTAACCTGCCTAAGCAACCTGACTTCGTGGTTGGACCGGCAGGGACACAGGGCGTGACGCATACCTCCATTCAGGCGGCGGTTGATGCGGCGATCACCAAACACAGCGCATCTCGTCAGTACATCGCAATTCTGCCAGGTGAATATGAAGGGACCGTTTACGTGCCTGCCGCGCCGGGCAGTATTACTCTGTACGGTCTGGGCGAAAAAGCGATCGACGTGAAAATTGGCCTGGCGATTGATTCTGAAATCGACAGCACCACCTGGCGTCGTCTGGTGAACCCGGCGGGTAAATACATGCCTGGTAAACCGGCGTGGTATATGTTTGATAACTGCCAGAGCAAGCGCACCGCGACCGTGGGCCTACTCTGCTCTGCTGTCTTCTGGTCACAAAACAACGGCCTGCAACTGCAGAACCTGACCATCCAGAATACCCTGGGCGACAGCGTTGACGCAGGCAACCACCAGGCTGTGGCGCTGCGTAGCGATGGCGACAAAGTGCAGATTAACAACGTGAACATTCTGGGTCGCCAGAACACCTTCTTTGTGACCAACAGCGGCGTGCAGAATACCCTGCAGAACAACCGTCTGACGCGTACTCTGGTGACCAACAGCTATGTTGAAGGCGACGTGGACCTCGTGTCTGGTCGTGGCGCGGTGGTATTTGATAACACCGATTTCCGCGTGGTGAATTCGCGTACCCAGCAGGAAGGTTATGTGTTTGCGCCGGCAACCCAGTCTAACCTCTTCTATGGCTTCCTCGCGGTCAACAGCCGTTTTAACGCTTCCGGTGAGGGTGTAGCGCAACTGGGTCGCTCTCTGGATGTGGACTCTGCCACTAACGGACAGGTTGTGATCCGCGACAGCGTGATCAACGAAGGCTTCAACCTGGCGAAGCCGTGGGCAGATGCTGCAATCTCCAAACGTCCTTTCTCCGGCAATACCGGCGCGGTGGATGACAAAGGTAACGTGCAGCGCAACCTGAACGACGCTAACTTTAACCGCATGTGGGAATACAACAACCGCGGTCTGGGTAGCAAAGTGGTTGCTGAGCCGAAGCAGTAAGATGCCCTTTTGCCGGGTGGCGGCTTCGCCTTATCCGGCCTACACAAACCGTAGGCCCGGTAAACGCAATGCCACCGGGCATAAAAAACCTCGCATTCGCGAGGTTTTTTGTTTTAAGCCGCTTAGTGCGCGTTAACCACCACCCACATTGGTCCCTGACCGACAGCATAGCGTCCTTTCTCTTCCAGCAAGCCCTGCTCGCCCTTGATTTCGTACAGCGCGATATGGTGAGATTTTTGCCCCGCCGCAATCAGGAACTTACCGCTGTGATCGATATTAAAGCCACGTGGCTGAGTCTCCGTTGGCTGGAATCCTTCAATCGCCAGCACGCTACCGTCTTCGGAGACGCTGAACACCGTAATCAGGCTGGAGGTGCGGTCGCAGGCATACAGGTGACGGCCATCCGGCGTGATGTGAATATCCGCTGCCCAGCGGGTATCTGAGAAATCAGATGGCATCATATCCAGCGTCTGCACGCACTCAATCTGGCCGTTCGGATCGCGCAATTCCCACACATCCACTGAGCTGTTCAGCTCATTCACCACGTAGGCATACTGCTGGTTCGGATGGAAAACCATATGGCGCGGGCCAGCCCCCTCAACGGTGGTCACTTCAGCAGGATTCTGCGCCACCAGGTGTCCATCATCGCTCAGGGTAAACAGACAGATGCGATCCTGCTTCAGCGCAGGCACCCACAGCGTGCGATTGTCCGGGGAAATATTGGCAGAGTGGCAGCCTTCCAGCCCTTCCACCACGTCAACGGTTTCTACCGGAATGCCGTCATCAAGACGTGTCACGCTCACGCAACCGGCATTATAAGAGCCGCTGAAGACAAAGTTGCCTTTATGATCGGTAGAAATATGGGTTGGGCTGCCCGGCAGTGGCGCTTCTGCGGCATATGCCAGCGCGCCATCATCCGGGGAGATGCGGTATGCCAGCACGCGGAACTCCGGGCGCACGCCAACATAGAGAAAACGTTTATCCGGGCTGACGACCATTGGCTGAACTTGCCCCGGAACATCAACAACCTGAACCAGCGTGAGTGAACCTTCTGCATTCAAACGCCAGACGTGGATCTGCTGACTTTCAGGACTGGCGGTATAAACGGTTTGTTTCATGAATACTCCTTTCCTCACTGCGCGTGATAGTGATTATTTTTAACGGCGAATGCTGAATTGTAGTCTGGAATTTTGCAGCGATCTTCTCTCGGTGTACCATCCCATCAGACCTTAAATTCAACATTAACCCGGAAGAACAAATGACCTCGCGTGTGATTGCACTGGATTTAGACGGAACACTGCTTACGCCTCAGAAAACCCTGCTCCCCTCTTCTCTCGAAGCGCTTAAGCGCGCAAAGGAAGTGGGATATCAACTCCTTATCGTAACGGGTCGACATCACGTTGCCATTCATCCTTTTTATCAGGCACTGGCGCTGGATACACCTGCAATTTGTTGTAATGGCACCTATTTGTATAACAGCTAATGTAAACAAACAAATTCATCACACACAAAAGCGGTTTCCCTATCGCTTTTCCAGTGCTCTACAAGACTCTTAACCTTGTTTCACCGTAGCCGCAAAGCGGTGTACTATCGGAGAAACTACATACCAAAATCAGGTAAATCACTACATGAACTATCAGGTAATCGCCCTAGATCTGGATGGCACTTTATTGACGCCAGAAAAAACTATTTTACCAGCCTCATTAACTGCCCTACAGAATGCCCGTAAATCAGGGGCAAAGGTTGTCATAGTTACCGGACGGCACTTTGTAGCAATCCATCCTTTTTATCAGGCATTAGCTTTGGATACACCAGCTATATGTTGCAATGGTGCTTTATTGTACGATTACAACGAAAAAAGAGTTATTGCCTCAGACCCATTACAAACAGAGCAAGCTACTCAATTAGTAAACCTACTTGATAGTTACAATGTTCATAGTCTGATGTATGCCGATGATGCCATGTTTTATCAAAATCCAACTGGACATATTACCCGTACAGAAAATTGGGCTAAATCTCTTCCAGAGTCACAACGTCCAGTATTCAAACAAGTATCCTCTCTTCGAGAAGCATCGCAAAATGTTGATGCTATCTGGAAATTCGCCCTAACTGATTCTGATACTGAAAAACTACATAGCTTTGGTCAGATTGTAGAGCACGAGCTTGGTCTTGCTTGTGAATGGTCTTGGCACGATCAGGTAGACATAGCACAAGCCGGAAACAGTAAGGGTAAACGCCTGGCACAATGGGTAGAATCGCAAGGCTTATCTATGAGCCAGGTTATGGCCTTTGGTGATAATTTCAACGATCTAAGTATGTTGGAGACTGCTGGTCTGGGTGTTGCTATGGGTAACGCTGTTGATGAAGTTAAAGCCAGTGCTGATTTAGTAATAGGTACTAATACTGAATCTGGCATTGCTGAGGTAGTTAACCAGTACTTTGTCACTGTACCCGCATAAAAGATTTATTGTAAGTTAGGTTATGACGGCTGAGATTAATGATTTGAGCCGTCATAGACAACGATCACAAATTCGTATTAGACACATATTTCTTCTAACCAGAGGCTTCCTACGCCATTGAATGATGCTTACAAAAGGTGTATGTTCATACAAGCTGTTCATCCAAACAGTACGCAAAGATAAGGAAATGTAATGGCAAATAATTCAGAATCTTTTGCAACTATAGAACAAATTACATCCCGCCCTAATTTTTCATCTAATTTAGAAATTACTGTTGAAAACTTTCACTCGCTTATAGGACGCTATCATCTGAGTGAGAGTGTAAAATGCCAAGTAAAAACCGAGCATGGTATCTGTGGTCAAAAACATCAGCGTGGATACGTCGGCGTTGATGACGCTGGTCATGAAGGCCTAATCGGTGGTATTTGTGGTGATAAGTACTTTAGTGGGCATACTCACTATATTCAGGAAAGAAAACGTATTGATGCTGAAATTGATAGACGTGAAAACATTGAAAAACTGAATGCTTATAAGGATAATTTTTTATTTGTATCTAATACACATGGAAAATTGTTAAAACAAACTCAACATATAAAAAACAAAATAGGCCATTTACATAAAGGTTTTCCCGACATAGTACTAACTTATCTTTACCAAGCTCAACGAACTCAAAATTGGGATTTATATATTGACGTCTTGCGTCATACTCGTGGTGAGAAGGGGATGACAAGCAATTGGTACATTGAAAAACTCTGTACCTTTCCACCGTTACCAACACAGCAAGAAATTTCAAGTTTAATAGGACGTATTGAAGATCTACAATCGATTTTCAGCGAGGCATGTTCAACAAAAATTGATGAACTCGGCACGCCTAAATTAAAACATTATGTGAAAAGCATCTCAGAATTTTCAGAATTAGAGAACGCTTCTAACAAGCATCACAAAAACACAGAAGACTTCCTACAAAAAAACATTATATATAATTTATATTATGCCTGTGCCAATACAAAAGATAAACATAGCACTGTTAAAACAATATTATCCCTGCTACAGAATTCACATCCAACTGAAGCATCATTAAGAAAAAAATGTGAAGAGATTGAGAATAGAACAAGAGAAAGATTTGATAATTCTGAAATCCGATATAACAAAAAAGTAATGAAATATAAGAAGAATAGTATTGGCTAAATACATAAGCCCCTTCAAGGGGCTTTATTTTGAAAAATCAATATCAGATAAATCAAGTGTTAACTTACAATTAACTAGAAATGAACGCTGCCCCGATAGTCTAATGAGCAACTTCGAATTTTCTGACGGTTTAGATAGAATCGTATTCTTAGTAATTAAGGTATAGAAGTCAGATACAGCTATACTTTCCACTGTATGGTCATAACCCCTATATGCGGAGTAGTTAAAAATAGTACTACCATCCATATCATAAGCATGTGATTCAAGATCAATATGAAATTTATCAGACTTAGTTAATGCTACCGGTTTCGAATCTTTGAAAACTTTTATGAATCCGTTTTTACCATCAGCACTAACAGTAACGTAATAGCCTTTATCACATGAATAATTCATAGTAGAAGCACGTACAGCTATTGACGTAATTAATAAGAACATAACTATAGTCATGCGTAACATGTAAACACCTCGAAAATAGTAAGCTAAGCAGATTATAGTAGCATGTTTATAGTTAACCTCCACCAACCATAATCAATAGTACTTGTAGCAGTTGTCCCAAAGGTACTTGGATCACGACGATTCCGAACGCGTCTAGTACTGGTACTATGATCCAGTTATAGAGGATGATTAAGGTAATCACAAATCCAAGAGCATTACGCCAATGGAATGATACCTTTTCAATCTCTTCTTTGTTGGTTTCTATTTGCCCTGCGGCATTTGTTTTTTCTACATCAGCTTGAATAGTTTTTCTCTTAATAAAGAAATCTAATCCTTTAGATAGTAGGTTAAGTATTACATCTATCATTCAATAATCCCCACTGCGTATACATGAAAGTGTTTACCTTTTACGAATAGCTTCTTATAGTCAATTAGGAATACGGGTAATACTTCACCATGTAGTTCCCATTCAAGTACTTCACCATCTTTAAAGGTTTGCTTTTTTTCAAAGATCACATTCATATAGCTATCTACATTGTGAGTGCTATTTTTAATGATCTTTTGAAACTTTTTACCAAGAAAAATTTTACTCATTGGCATTGAATTACCATCAGGTGTAACACCACCTAATTTAATTTCACTTGTTAGTTCTTCATAATGTTGTTCAAAATTCATTTCTTTCTAATCCTAAATGTACCTTCAATACCACTCATTACTACTCTTACCCCTTTATCTACTTCCCCGTAGAAGTCATAGATAATCTTACGGCGTTTCTCTTCTCTTAGACCTACTACACGTTTGGTTTTCTTCTTAGTGTCTTTCTTAGTAGTATCAATTAATCGCTCTTTACCATTCTTTGATTTAATAATCTTGTACTTCCCACTTGATAAACCTTTTCGTAATCCTGAAATGTTTCCATATCTATCTAAACGAGCAATACTAGTAGGTACAAACTTATCAATTGATTTTTGTTCAACTATAATATTATATAGGTACTGTGCCTGAATATCTTTAATCATAATGGTAGCTGTTACTGATTGTTTGTTATTCTTCTTATAAAAATATAGTACTGATCTCTGAGTGAAGGGAACCGCACCGCGATCCACTGAGTTATTTAAATCTGCTTGTATTTTTTGGGATAGTAGCCTTGAGCGTTTAATTATTTCATCATTAAAAAGTTTGCCTAATTTAGCACCTTCAGTTTTTATATAACTCTGAGTACTACTAATCCCGTTTATTCTGCTTGCCATGTATTTACCTCAATATTTCTAATAGCTCTTGAACTATACATAAAAGATGCTTCTTATCTTTGGCATTTGGTGATCTAATCTTTGTCATCATTGCGAGGTTTAAACAATTGGGTTTAAGCATTTCATGTAAAATCAAAATTGATTCTACTAGTAATGTTTCACGCATAGTTGGAAACGCATAGAGAATAGTTTTCGTGTACTTTTCACCTTCATCAATCTTTTGATTAACAATCTTAGAACTACTTGTATAGTTTTCCCAATTGTTACTTTCTGAAGTAGGTTTAAGTTTCTTAACCTCTTTAACACGTTTGTACATCTGCTTTGAACCGATGTATGTACTACCATCTTCAAATTGAAATAGATAAACAAACCCTACGTAATCACCATTAGTCAAAGTACGCTTATCCCAATCCTCTGTATATTCCCATTCCGTAGGGATCTGTATATCCATAAGTAAATACCTATATAAATTTAACTATAGGTATTTATTAATGAGTGATTTAAAAACGAGATTAAAAAAATATGAAGGTACTAAAGAGTATCAAGCAACATTGAAGTACTACCGAAATGGAAAATTTTATCCATATGCAGATTCTTTAGGGTATCAAACGATTGGTTATGGTCATCTAATTACACATGGTGAAAGTTATTCAAACGGTATTACTGAGGTACAGGCAGAAGAACTATTAGACCATGACATAATGATCGCACAACACAACCTAGATACTCTTGATATCTGGCTTCCTAATGATTGGCGTGATTTTATGGTTATTATGATTTTCCAATTAGGTTTAGCTGGTACTATGAAGTTTCAGAAGATGTTAAAAGCACTTAAGGAAAAGAACTATCCTGAAGCGATTAAACAAGCTAAAGATTCCCGTTGGTATCAACAAACTCCAAACCGTGTAGATCAAATGATCGCCGCATTAACTAACAAGTAAAACAAAAGGCAAGTACTGATAAGGTAGCTTGCCTTTTTTACGCTTATTGTTTCTGTTCAAGAATAGTTATAATCTTTTCAATCTTCACATCTAAATCATGAATCTGTGTTTCCAGCTTAGACAGTGAATCTCTCATTTTATCTTGATCTGTTTCAATACGGGTAATACTTGATTCCTGTACTGCCTGTTTAGTTTCAATTTCACTAACACGAGATAGTAGATCATCTGTATCTTTTGTATTGTCACGGAAGATAGTATATAAAAATACACAACCAGAAATAACAAGTGCCAAAATAGTACCAATATCCATTAGTGTTTATTCCTTGCTGTTATTAATATCATGTATTTATTTTTAAAAACCAGTAAACGTAGCCAAAGCAATTTGAATACCATTGTTACCCATTGCCTGAGTATATGTTTTCTGATACTGATTAATATATTGCATACTAAATGAAGTACTTGAATTACGTTTAATTACTAATCCTGAATAACCTAGTACTGTACCATCATCCGAAACGTTGCCAGGACATTGTGACCAACAAAACCACGGATTAGCAACGGGAGAAGTTACGTTAACTACATTAGAAAGGTTAACACCAGCACCCGCAGATAAGAACCCTACAATACGTGGCATTGTAGCAGCACTGGCAGCAGACCAGATAAGAGTACCTGAAGCATTAAACACATCAAGATAACCGGATGTAGGCGTAGCACTATGTGTACTTGTCATGAATCGACCAGAATTAGGCATAAACATATAAGCACCAGGAAAACACCAGGCACCATCTGTTTGTAGTTGAAACCAGTACTGTGTAGTGTTTCTATTAACAATTACATTACTATTCAAGAAACCAAGAGCACCACCATTACCAAAGGCACAAGTAATACCCGTATAGTAACCCTGATCAATTAGTGTACCCATAGCTTTTATACCACCAGTCATAATTGATTTGTTGGTACTATCTATGGTTAAAGCACCTGCTGAATTATAAACTTCAAAACCAGACATATTAAGCCGCCCATTTATATACGTTGAAGGCAACTGTACCAGCAGGTGGGAAATCGCCAGGTAGATAGATTGCTGTGAATGTTCCATTATTACAGAAAGCAGACCAATCATTAAAAGTATCTGACGCTGGGGCGTAATGTACGAACCATCCTGTAGTTTTCATATTCGGTACTGTAACGGTATATGTAGCAGTACTTGAAGTAACGTTAATATTATATGTGCCCATATAACGTATATTGTAATCTGTGAGATCTACAATAAGTACACCGGAACCATTCCAGCATTGTAAACCTTGTGCCATTTGTTAATCCTTATTCATACGTACTCTTAGCTTCCCTTCTGAATCGTATACTTCAATATGTTTTTGAGTAATGACAATGCGTGTAGGACTAACTACAGTACTTTTATAATTGTAATTGGTAGAGTGTTTGATATTCATTTTATTATTCCTATGTATAGGAAATCGGTGTACCAATCCCCTATGATATTTATTACCATAATCCCATACGTACACGTAACACGTTATTGTTATCATATATTTGAATTATGTTATTACTGATAACCATTCTACCTGTACCACCACTACCGTTAATATAGAAAGTACCAGCCTTGTTAATCTGCCAACCTGAAGTATTTGCAACATAGTTATTACTTTGTATTGTATTGGCGATCTTCGCTGTGGTAATAGTACCGTCAACAATCTTAGCAGTATTAACACTTAAGTTTGCGATCTTAGCATTAGTAACACTTAAGTCAGCTATATAACCAGTACCGATACTTGCCGCCTGTATCATGGTTGTTTTCAAATAGGTAGTACCATTAACAATCGCAAATGGAGCAGTCCCTCCAACAGTAGCAGCACTAGAACCACTAACAATAAACTTATCAGCAGCAAAATAGATAGCACTGTTATTACTCGTACCTTGTGAAGCAACTAGACGAATACCCGCTACCGTACCATTAGCATTAACAGATAATGAATACTGAGAATCTACAGTACTTTGATCTGCCTTTGTTGCCATTTCCTGATTCACGGTAGCGATTTGACCATTAACAGAAGATGTTAACTGTGTTAATGCCTGTGTTTGGGCTGTATTATTATCTGCAACAGTTTGCGTTAAAGCACCAATAATTGCCGTATTATCATTAACCTGATTCTTAACAATATTAACTTGTGTATTAGTATATTCATTTGATTCATTGACAGCGTTATTAATAGTATCAGTTAGACGGTCATCTAAATCAAGAATACTGTTAATTTCATCAGCATCATCTTGTGTAAATTGGTACTTTGAGTTAATGCTTATTATTTGTTCTGGACTATATTGAATATTGTCAGTACCGAATACATCAAAGAACCCCATTTTTACAGTATATTCCCCATCCGTAATATTTGGTATTGAATCGAATTCAGGGGCATAACTGGTAAAAAGTCGCGTAGTCGTACCATTAACAATACTAATTACAGCACCAGCATAATCACGTTCATCTGATTTAGTCCAAGAGGCAAATAGATTACCAAAACCACCTGTAAAGCTAACACCAGTTACTAAACCTGCCTGTTTATTCTCTACTGTAATTTTAACTTCTTGTGAATATGTTCCAGTATTGAAACCTTGTGCGATAATACCAATTGTAGGTTTACGTATTTTCAAACGGTTCATTTCAAGAGTTAAGTCGAATGTATTACTTTGTGTATAGAATGTATCAACTAAGGTAGTACCGCTATAGATATTAATAATGTAATATTTGAAGTACTCACTAAATGAACGCCCATTAACTAGAAGGTTCTTCTGTGAATCCCAACGTATATTAAAATCAGGGGCATCTGTGACTAGTGCTGATTCTGTTTTATTTGCCAGTAAGACACCAGTTACAGCAGGTAACGCAAAGTTAAATGTAGGTACAATACCAATTAGTGATAGCTTCTGTGATACTAGTCCAAGATTATTATATGCCTCTACTGCGAAATCATATGATCCGGTATCCGTTAATCCAAAAAGTTCATAATCAAGTTTTTGTACACCAGTACTACCTGCATAAATCCACGTAGAAGAACTGTTAAGTTTATAGTACACATAATAACCGCGTAGGTATGGATCTGGTGAAGCATCCCAAGTTAGATCTACAACCGAACCAGAAGTAGTATTACCTTTCTTAACTGCCTGTAAGTTAGTTGGTGGAAGTACTGATAGTTCAGGGAAGTTAATCACGCCACCAGGCGACCATACCCCCGGATCTATACCATCATACATAGCATCAGGAGCTTCCACCGCCGTGATTGTTACGTAGCCAATGTTCTCTTGATCTGTACTGATATCTTTGTTCAGTACTTTAAATTTACCTGAGACAGCAAGTTCATCATTACTAACATCAATGGCATCCCATACTTTTAAATCCCATCCTTCACTTGTGGTAAAGCTGATAGTACGTAGGGCATACTTCGCCTTGAGAACATCAACATTAGCCATTTTAGCTATGACTTCTTGATCGTAACTCCAAGTATAATCACGTGACAAAGTAATAACCTGTCCGTCATGTTGGATTGCTTCATCAATGGTAATATCTGAAGGAATACGTACTACATCCGTTGTGTACATTGATTGGGGGTTAGTGTACTTACAATCTACGGTATTAAAATAATCCGTACCACCTGAAGTACTAATCTGTACAGCACCAACCATATTACGCTCTGAGAACGACGCGATAGATACAGTTTTACGATCTGTGGTTAGGCATATCTGCCCCGCATGTACATACATGATACCGCCAAAACTTTGGCATATATTTTCAATGTTTTCCATGAAAGTACTTTGATAACTAATTGCCCCATTTGCGTACATTTCAAAAGCATCACAATATGCTGCTGTTTCTGCGAATGTATCTTGATTGATAAGACTAGGATCAATACCCATACCATATACAGTATTGGTTAAGTAATCATGGATAATAGAAGGTGGATTACTACTAGCTTTAATAGTACCATCTACAAAATCAAAAATGCGTTGACCTTTCATTTCTACAGTTAGTGCGAATTGGTCATTTACCAGAATATTATTTTCAAGAGATTTTTGAGTTTTCTTGATAACAGTACTGATACTTACAATACCTTTACCAAGAAATTTATTTGTCCATTTCGGGCCAGCATATTGAGCAGCAAGGGATTTAGTACTTGTATAATCACCACCAAAACGTACTTCAAGTTGTAGATAATCTTTATACTTACCTGCGATAGAACTATTTGGTACTAATCCATCTTGTGTAATTGGTGATGATAGTACTGGTTCATTATCAATATAAATTTGTTCAATATGTTTTTCAGTACCCGCATAAGCTACTGCTTGTTCAGAAAATAAGTATTGTGAATCTGAATTGGGTACGTTATACCAACTGACAATACTACCCGTTAAAATAAATGAACCGCCTGAAGTACCATTTTTATGCGGAAGATCACCGCCGTATATTACTGGTAAACCCGTTGTAGGGCTTGTAGAACGGCTTAGACTATCAGATACATCCCCATAACCCGTTACCCCTATTTGAGCTAGCATTGAACTAGCAACAAGTGATACAGCACCCGTAGCAGCACCCCAACCAACCGCAGCTAAAGCCGTTCCTCCTGAAAAGTAGACGGCAGCAGCAACTACTACCGCCGTTATGATGGCTCCAAAAAAGCCGCCTAAACTCTTACCCATCTATATGTTTCCTTACTCTATAATATGTTCCTTTTGTTGGCTTCGGTTGAAGTTCAAAACCGTCATGATCAGCAGTAACACCAAGTACACGACCTGATACGACTACTGCCATGATTAGAGGATTATCAGGATCTAACCAGATATCACCGTCTATAACGTGCTGTACGGGCTTACAATAGGCTTCAACTATTTCCCCTGTATGGTTCCATCCTTCCTTGTTTAAACCCGCTATGCCCTCTTTAACACTCGTATATTGGCGTTCTGATAGGGTTGTAGTACCGTTAATTAAATCAATTAATCGAAGTACTATAATGTTGCAATCATTAGTACCGAACTGATAAGGGTTATCAATTGCTGTTTGAATGATATTCATAATTCCGTTATGTAGATTTTTCATTATTTGTACTTCCAATTTTGATTTTGGTTAACTTGACCTAATAGACTAAAGTACTCATCATCTTTGTAATAAGATTGATATACTGAATTAGCAGCTATTAGAGCAGGCTGGCGATCTAGCTTCTTATATACTGAGTTTACGTAGATAGTCATTTCATTGGATTTAGCGTTTGGTTCAGCTACTGCTTGTACGTTATCAATGAATCCAGTAAACATAAGCATGGAATCAATTACAGTACTATCATATGGATTCAATATTACTAACTTGATATTCATCTGAGCATCTTTAAGGAAACCACCCAAAGCAAGAGCACGTACTGAAGCATTAACGTTACTTATTTTGAAGTTAATAGCATCATTTGTAATACCCTTTTGTTCAGAGTATGAAGGTAGTGAACCACTGATAATATCGGGAAAACTAATATATTGATAACCATCGAGATCAACATCAATTAGTGAATCCGTCCAATGGAAACCATTAGTACCTTTTGGTAATACATCAAAACACGTTACGAAAACGCCTAGACTCATAATTTCCATTAGGTTTAGTTGTGTTTTGGTAGTACCTCTAACTAACTTCCAGTACTTGAGAAGATTAGCGTTTGTGTATGTACTCGCGTTCATTATTATATGTTCTCTGTTGCCTTTAGTGTGATGTTCATAATGTTACCTACTGGCATTGTGTAATCATTATCTGGATCTAATATAGCCTCTATAATAAGGTTGTTATATTTGATTACTTCGCTGGCCTGTACTGTATTCTGTAAAGCGGGAAAGATAGTAATACTTGTTCCAGTACGTTCTACAATTCGATATAGCTTGTTATGGTTAGTGAATTGAACCCATTCACCAATGGCTAATGTATTGGTACTTGTCGGTACTATCATATGACCCGCCGGAATTAATCCAGTACTGGTAACTGATCCAGTTTGTGTACCATGATATGTACCAGCAACACCTAGTGAAAAGGTAAATGGTTTCCCCTGTGCGTACTGAGCTAAAAAGTTATTAACTTCTGTTAGTGCTGAAGGATTGAAATTAAGTGTGAATTGAATATTGTAGTACTGAATACCCGTAGATCTCATGATACGCTGGCCTGTCCATGTTTGATTAGAGTAAATTGGTTCAGTACTTTTAATTTGAAAGTTTGTAACCTTCACATTATTTGAAAAAGATGCCATAATGTCCTCGACTTCCTTATTTAGAGTATTTATCCATGAAAGATTCTTTTGAGCTTTTTATAAAATCATTTCCAGCAATAACCGCGATACTACTTAATGTGATGATTGTTGTGGTCACACTTTATATTGTCTATCGTAGTGGAAGCATGGCTATAATAGCTAATAAAATATGGGGTATATTCATTGGCGAAAAGCAATATTTCAATGAAAAATTAGCTAAAATAGAGCAAGCTGAACATGACATAGCAAAATTTAACTTCAAAACAAATTTAAAATTTACAACCATTAAACAAATTGAGACTTTTTATTCTCAGTTGGAGAAATTCAACTTGGAATTGAAAATGTATAAAGGATTACGAGATGCATACAATCCAAAGAATGGTAAAATCAAAAAAAGTTCAAAAGGAGATATTCTTAGTGTCGCTGTTGTTAGCTTATTGATTGGATGTTTTTTACTTCCACTATTTGTTGGTGTTTTCATATTCAAACCTTTTTGGGACTTTGAAAGCGGAAAGTTAATTAATCTTTTTGTGTACACTTTTCTCATTGCGATTAGCACAATATTTAGTTTCAGTGAGTTACTTAGAAAGATAAAAGCGAATAGAATGCGTAAAGTTGTATATAAAATCAAAAAAGAATATATGAGAAATAGAAAGCCCAACTAGGGCTTTCTTATGTATTACGTTTAATAGAGCTTCTGTAAGCCTGTGCTACGCTGTTTTGGTGTTTCTTCAACATTTCATTGAATTTCTTATCATCGCCAGCTACATCACCTTGAATGATCAAAGGTGCGTTAATGGTCACATCACCAGAAGTACTACCAGCTTCATGTTTATCAAGAAACGCTGTTAGTTTCTTGTTCGCTTCTGGCTGTACTACACGTTCACCCGCTTTCAGTACGAATGATTTGTTATCATACACCGCTGGTAGTTCATCAATGCCACCGTGGAATTGTCCGTTAGCAGCACCTTTAGCAGTACTGATAATGCTCATACCCAATGATAGGATCTGTGCGTAGTTCGCAAGTGAAGCCGGGAAAGGTGTTGCTAATGCCTGTGCTAGTGCTGATTGGATTGATAGTACTGTCTGAGCAATACTTATACCCTTACTAAGAGCAAAAGCCGCTTGAGCAGCACCGGAGGATTCACCGAAAGCATCTACCATACCTTGAGCAAGAGAATCAGCAGTACTACCAAAAATTTCTAGTTGTGCTTGTGCGTTTTGATTACTAATTGTAATTGCTTGTGCGTTGTACTTAGCTGTGATTTCAGCCTTCCGTTTTTCGTAGTCCTCATGACCTTTCAATAATAAGTCATTCTGTTCTAGTTCAGCATTCATAGCATCAGTATTATCTTTTTGTAGCTGGTCAGTATTATTATACGCAAATGGATTATCACCATTTATACGTTGGTTTTGTTGATCTGCCAGGAAACTAGTTTGAGTACTATTTAATCCACCTGAAGCAATTAACGCATTAGTATCTTTTAATGATTTATTTGGATCTTGATAGCCAATCATTTGATTAACCATATCAAGACGTTTTGCCGCACCGGATGCCAACTGGTCACTTAGAAGTTTCTGTAGTTGAGTCTTATTTAGTCCAAGAGTTGTAGCTGATTTATTGATAACATCTACAAGTGCCTTTTGTTGTCTGTCAAACTCTGCTAGTTGCCTTTCATTACTATCAATCGTCATATCAGTAATGGCTTTATCAAGTGCCGCCTGAGCAGTTAGGCGTTCACGTGTCGCTTTCTTTTGTAGAGTCTTAGCCTTTGCCGCTGCCTGTTCCTGTCTGCGTTGTTCTTCTTTTAGCTTCTTATCACGTTCAGCTTGTTCTTTTGCTGGATCTACGTACCCTCCCTTTTCATCTAATTGAACTGTAGCAGCACCTAACGGAAGATTATTATTCAGTACAGGAGTCTTATTGTTCTTACGGCGTTCTTCTTCACCATCAATTAATGATTGAGTTAGAGGATCAACTAGATTAAGAATACCTAAACTATTAAGTATCTTGTGTAGTGCGTTTGCCTTTGTAATATAGGTGTCAAAAAAATCAGTACTATCTGGTTTCTTACTCATTACATCTACAAAGTTATTAGTAGCTACAACAATTGGATTCAATGCCTCAAATAGATAGATTTTACCAGTTTGTGTAAGTGTACTAAGATTCTTATCAAATTCTGCGTACTGTTTAGCTTGTTCATCTGTTACATCTACTGATTCTTTCGAGATCTTCAACCATGCTTCACTGGCATTAGCGGATTCATTAAGTACACCAGTTAATTTACTGGCATCACTTGCTACTGATTCAAGTAGGAATTTCTGATCTGCTACACTTGCCCCCGCATCACGTAAATCATAAAACATCTGAATTACTGCTTTTACTCCGCCCTGAGTATCATTTAGAAACTTAGTATATTTCTTTGGATCTAACCCTACAGATTTAATATCATCAGCAATACCACCACCATTACGGTACGCATCAGCTAATTTATCAAGTGTGTCCTGATTGATATCACCAAACTTTTCCGCATCAAATCCAGTTTCACGGAATGCCTTTTGAAGTCTCTGAAGTTGTTCTACTGATAATCCAGATTGTTTACTAAGTTGGTTTAGTTCTCTTACCATATCATTAGCCTTCAGTACTAGAGCACCTACTGAAGTAGCAGCAAGGCCAGCAACGGAAATTACACCGCCTATACCACTACTCATACGACCGAAAGCACCCGCGATACTATCAGCACTTGAAGATAAAGTACCAGAAGTATTACGGGCAAAAGTATCTAATGACTTTTGAGATTGGGTTAAAGCCCTTTGTAAGCCCGTAGCATCAGCATCAATATCAACACGTATATTATTATTTCTTGCCATTATTTTTTCTCATAGCCTCTTTTTTAATAGCTTCACCAATTGAAGTAATAGAATTAGATTGATTCTCTTCCTTATTGGCTTTTCGTTTTATTGCTTTTTCACGAGTACTAAGAGTTGGATCAAGTACATCAAGAAAATCATAGTCTGATACTTTTAAATTCTTCTTAGCTTCAGGCGTTAAAGTACTTGAATTAAGAGACAAGTAATAACATTGATATGCGTGTTTTAGCATTTCAATGTGAATACCGGACGGTTCTATATAAGCATCATAAACCATTAGCATATCTAGTACTTCTTCATCCATGCTAAAGTACTCATCAGGTGATAACCCCCTTTTGTTAACCATCTTACAAAAGTGTAATAACTGGCTATCACCTCTTATTTTTTTTCAAGTTCATCCTGTACGTCTGAATCCTTGAATAGTTTAATGATTTCATTATGAATGCGGTTTAAATGAATACTATCCATCATGTTAATGTTAATGCGACCATCAATATCTTCATTTGAGAAGATAGGATCACCATTCTCATCTTTCACACATAGGATGATTGTACTTGCTACATCGACACATTTTGAAATGTCATTAGCTGTTGGACGATGAATAAAAATAGTTTCGCCTTCAATATCCAATGGATGATGTTTAGGCTGTAGTTTCTTTTGTAGTGCTTGTAAGTTCATTTTATATACCTCAATAATAGAAAAGGGAAGATATTCACCTTCCCTTTATTTATTTTTAATTATGGGGTTTCAACTGTAATCAAACCAGAATCAATAGCCGCACCATCTACCGCTAGGGTAAAGGTTTTAGTAACTACTTCATCTTTGTCACCGCTGATAGTAGTACTGGAAACGAAACAGGTATAAACCACATAGAAACCAGTATTTTGATCAGCATTTTCAAAATAGCTTAGTTTAATCTGACAACGTTTTTGTGTATCTGCTAGATCTTCAAATTTTTGGTGAGTCGCATTATCTGGAAGGTAGTTTACTGCTAGAGAAATATCAGGAATTGATTTAGTACCCAATAGTTTACGGTCATAAGCAGTATTAAAAGTCTTAACACTAATTACAGTACTTTCAAAACCAGAAGTAGTAAATGTGTTAACTTCGGGTACTTCAACAAAGTCAGTAGCAACGGTAGCACCAGCAGAACCTACTTCAACTTTAATATTAGCACCAGAAAAAATATCCATAGCCATAGTTATATCCTTATAAGAAAAGTTTAGAGGGGTAAATTCCGTTTACCCCGATTGTATTTATTTATTCATTATCCTGATAACCTTGTTCGTTATCTTTTTGCTTTAGATTCCATATGGAATCTACTGACATTTCCACACGCAAATCTATCCAACGATCTGCTGGAATATCTATAGCTTCACCCGCAACAATCATTGCAGTTTCATAATCAAATTTACGTGTATAAGTATTAATCACTAAGACACCTTTTTCTTCATCATAATCAGTACTAACAAAACATAGACGATTACCATTAATATCTTGTGGGATTTCAATAGTCCATCCGTCGGTGTTTAATCCTTTTGTACCGTAAACATGATATATACCTATATCAATACGTTCGCTGGTAACACCTTCCGATTCATCGTTGAGTACGGAAGAACCATCACTATATAGTTTTACAATTGGTGATGCTTTTTTAATAAAACCATTACTATCCACTGTAGTGTTGCTATTAGTCCATACCGCTACCCAACTTTTCCATGTGCTTCCGTATCTATGCCTGAAATATAGATTTGTAGCATCATCAGGAACGTAAATTTGTGTTCTACCACTAGATGATCCGTGATTGAAACATAATAAGGAACCCCAGCCATATGCTCTACTCGAATTGTTAGGATTCGTGGGCCAGTTAGCAACATTATTTTCGCCTGTAGGTATAGCGATTGTATATGTCGCACCACCAGAAGTATTCCCTGGTCCTGTTAAGCTATCCATATTTCCCGTGGTATCATTGAAAGCAGTCCCAAAATTTCCGTAATAATTTAGGTTTAGGGACGCGGTGGCAGGAGTACTTGCCCCCGTACCTCCTGAACCTACAATAAATGGAACATTATTTCCCGCTCCTGTTTGTGCTATAAAAGTACCGTTATTGCCTACTACAAAACGGTAACTTCTATCAGGGCTATATAGGAATGAATAAGTGGAAGCAGATTCTAGGGCTGAAACACCTAAGTTAGTTCGTGCTTCTTCTAAAGTCTTACCACCAGTGCCGCCACTATCTACTGAAAGTGGAATGTACACCCCATTTTCAAGATCATAATTCCCCCATAGCCCATTATCGAATAGTCTAAATGCATACTTACCGTTAGCACTTAAAATGCTTGTTTCAGTTGTTCCCTGTCGATAACGTTCTAATTGTAGATTACTGCGGGCTGTTGTAATGTTATCTAAATCGGATAGATTACTGGCAATCTTCAATTGAGCATCATTAGTAACATTACCTAATGCAACATCAGATTTAGTTAGGGTAATATTTCCTGTTAGTGGTTTTCCGTTCACGGTAGTAGTTTTTAGTACTACATTACCAAAACGTGTATCAACTGAATCAGATAACTGATCAAGTTGAGATTTATTATTACTAATAGTTGAATTAATAATGTCAATGTTTTCATTATTGCTTGTAATGTAATTATCCACTTGTGTTTTATTAGCATTAACCACATCAACTAAATCACTAACATTAGAATTTATGCTATCTACTGTATCGGATAGTTCATCAACCTGATTTTTATTGACAATGATAGTGGTATTAATACTATCAATGACTTCATTATTACTTGTAATGTAAGCATCTAAATTAGTTTGTACTGAATCAGTAACACTAACAGTTTCACTTTTTGAGTAAACATCTAGATTAGTACGGGCAACTTCCGCATCATCAAGATCTGATAGATTGTTTTCAATTGCTAGTGATCCGGTATCAGCACTATCAAGTACTACGTTAGATGATAGAGCATGACCGTTAATAGTACGTGTTTGCTGTACGTATCGTGCGTCCATTTGGGTAGCAGTGTATATACGTGTCCAGGCCGTTGTAGCGTTCTTTGCGAATAGGCTTAGTGTGCCAGTCTTAGTCATCGCAAATTCAACAACGCTTGTACCGTCTACTAGGCCAACACCCATCATATCAGCACCAGCCGGATTACCCGCTTGTGTGGATGGTACTTTGATAAAGCTGTTACCTGTTGGTACGGTCGGTGCGTACTGTGGTACATCAGTAGTGTTTGAGCCTACGCCGTAATCGCCCTGATAGACTGGCAAAAGTGCCGCCGTTGTCATCATACGAGCCGCTACAGCTTCAGCGTGAAATGTATATGACTTAGTTACTACAGAATCTTTATCACCGGATAGAGCAGTACTAGTAATGTATCCATTCACAATGGCATAGGTAATAGTACTTTCATCCATGTTTAGATCGTACTGAATAATCATCTGAAAAAACGTTTGATCTTCAGCAGCCGTATCTAAAAATTGGTGTGTGGTATCATCTGGTAGATAGTTGACTACAATCTGAAATGGTTCTACAGCACCATCAGCTAATAGTACTGTTTTATATTCAGAATTATATGTTTCAAAGGTATTTAATTCAGATTTAATTGTTAGTACAGGAAAAGTGTTAACCTCATTGATTGTAACGTTACCTACACCCTGTGGTGAACGGTTTCCTGTATCGGTATTGTATTGTAGGTTCAATCCCTGACCTGTAATAATGTCACTCATAGTTTATCCTTGTGGTTATCTTGTCTTTTCCGTAACTTGAATATTTATCGTAAATGACAAGGAAACTGAGCCAGTTATAGGATCTGTGACAATATCTGATTGTTCATATGAGTAACTTAGAAGTACTAAACCAGCTTCTTTAAATGCCCCCGTTTTATTAGTATCAAAAGTACTGATAATCTGATCATATGTAATTGATGGTGCGGTATTACCTGATTCCGGTTTAGGGGAAATCAAGTACTGAATAGCAAAGTTTGCTACCTGACGTTGATTTCCAAATGTGATACTACTCATTGAGTAATCAAATGCTATTTGTTCAAATACATCTACATCACGAGAAACAGTTAGACTCTTTGTAGCATTAATTAGCTGTTTCATTGTATTTCGTACTTTTTGTACTAACATCATATTAGTAATCCTCTGCGAATGACTGACCAGCAGAAGTACGGAAATAACAATTAACCATCCCTGAAAGATCATCTTCAATATTATAAATTGTTTGGTTTTCACCCTCGATAATTAGTACTGTACCAATCTCAATATCAGTACTAACCATATCTGATTTTTTCATTGTAACGAATGTTTCTACGCTTTCGATGAATCCACCCGCCGCTTCAATAGAAACGGGAAGTACTTCTACTATTCCTGTAAAAGTACTTCCCGTAGAACTTTGGATTAATTGACCGAAAGCATTTAGAAACGCATCTTGATTAGCGTTAGTAAATGCTCTCATAGTCATTATTCACCGATAACGATATTTACAAACGCTTCATCATGAGCAAGGGCAATATCTGAGTAATCCCAAACACGATAAACGATAGTATTACTTGAACGATAAGTAGTATCGTCGAAATCGTATTCTGAGTTTTCCCAGTTTGCGATGATTACATTTGAGAAATCACCCAATAGGATAGTACCATCCGCAACAAATTCAGAAACAACCACTACAGCTTCATCAGCTAGCCACATTTCAGTATTACGATAGCCTTCAACCATTGCTTTAGCAGCGGTGTTATCTAGTACAGCGATTTGGCGTAGTACTGATAAAGTTTTAGCATTCATTACAGCTTTAACACCACGCATATCTACGTTAGCTTGTGCTAGTTTAGCTACAGCAGCTTGTACATCAGCAAGGGTAATAGTTCCAGCGGTAGCTACATCGTGTACTGGAGCAGCGGCAACAATTTTATCCATTACGTTTTGTTCTAAACCTTGAGCAGCGTAACGCATTAGTTCAGACTGTACGAAAGTTTCGATATTTGGAGCAGTTAGAATAGCTTGTTTTGATAGTGGAATAGCACCACCAAACGCTTTTGGAGTTAGGGTAACTTTAGTAAAGCTAGCAATTGAATCTACTTGTTCTTCAGCTTCACCATAGAATTTAAATACAGGAGCAACACCAGCAGCTTTAGGAATACTTAGATTACCACGTCCAGCTAGGCCAGAATAAACAGTAGTATTAAGTTCACCAAGAGCAGAAAGTTTTAGTAGCTCTGGAATATATTGATCTTGTAGATCATCAGCAACCGCACCAGCAGCAGTAGTAGTATTAGTAGCTGGTACTACAGCACGTACATAACCATTCATACCGCGTTCATATGCTTCTAGAGCAGACTTATCACCAGTTTTAATGGCACGTACCATATCTTTTAATAGATTCTTATCCATTTTTTTGATTTCCTTATCATGAATAGGAGTGTTTTTAATGTCATTTAGTTGACGTTTGAAATCTGAAATTGAAATTCCGTTTTCAATTGCTTCAGAAACATCAATATTTAATACCTTACCGAGTGCGTTTAATTCACGTACACGTTCAGTTTCTTCACTGTTATTTAGTGATTTATGTTCTGCGTTATTTAGTAATTCAGGACGTTTAGAAAGAATATCTAAAAGTTCTTCATCTGATAGTTCGCGTTCAACTTCATCTACGATAGCTTCAACATGTTCTACAATTACTTCTTTAATTGTTTCTTCTACTTCTTCAGTACTTTCTACAATTTCTTCAATAATCGTATCTACAACTGCTTCTACTTTTTCTTCCACTACTTCTACAGCAGCTTCAACAATAGATTCCTGTTCGCTCTCTGGTTTTTCAATATCCATTGAATGATCCTCTTGAATTGTTTCACCTGCTTTATTTAGTGATTTCAATTCAAGATGTGATTTCATTGAACGACCTATACCCACTGTAGGATCAGCAGGTACAGTAACTAGTGATACTTCATAGATTTCATAATCATTAACGTAGATATTATTATCTGTGATGTAGTAACTATTAATGTTATAGCCAATACTAATATGAGTTAGTACGCCCTCCTGAATCATTTCCCATTCATCGTTAGCTGTACTACTAATTTTCAAAGTAGCACGACCTACGCGATCAGAATCCATTCGTGCCGATACTACAGCACCAATTAGTTCATCACGGTCATGATTAAAGAGTACCGCCCCGTTGTTATTAAGGCGGCGTAGATCAACGTTTTCGGAACCACATAGAAGGATTTCATTATAGATAACACCATCAATATCACGCTCTACAGGAAATTCTGAACAAAAAGCAATATCAATAGTTCGCGACTCTGTATTAATCGCCTGTAGGGGTATCGTTAGTTCCCTCTTCTGGTGTTTGACTTCCATCCTGGTTATCTTCCTTGTTTGTGTTTTCTTTTTCCTTTTCGGTTTGAATTTCAGCTAGTACTTTCACTGGATCACCGCCTAATTCCGCGATAACCTGAGTTTTACTAATAAGACCCGCATCAAGTTTCATTACTTCAGCTTGAATATCTTTCACCGGATCTAAACTAATTGGTTTCTGAGAAATGAAACGAGCACAAACTAAATCATCAAAGTCTGAGAAATTGAGATTTAAATTGCTGTTATTTACCATTTCATTTTTTAACCAAGCAATATAGATAGGTTTTAGTACTTTCTGGATTAGTACATTGGTACGAGTACGGAAAGTAGTTTGCTGTAACTTCTCTGTTAGACGTGCCGCACTAAATGAAGCATTAGCAGTATCAGCTAATAGAGCTTGTTTAGTTACGTTTAGACCCATACTGATTTGATTCATTAACTCATTTGTGAATTGTTCAATACCGTCTACACCATTAGTAGGCGTTACAGTTTTAATATCCTGACCTTCACCAAGTTCACCAATAAAACCAGCTTCGAAATACTCTGTGTATGTTGGTGTAATATCATCTCTATCTTCAGCACCTAATAGATCAGTTTGAGTAGTACTAGGATTGTTAGTAATAAACGCCATAGAACTAGCAGAAACGCGTTTAGCTGTAAGAGCAGCTACGGTAAAGTTTTGTAGATCTTCAATTAATTTACTACTGGCTACTAAATCAGGTATACCGCGTTGCTGACCTTGTTGATCTGCTATGAAGTAATGACAAATTTCACTTGCTGGAATAACTTCATAGTCACCCACATAGTACGCATATGTAACCGGATCAAAACGGCAGAACCAGTAATTTACAGGGCGGTTATACTTGTCATACTCAATCCCATTACTGATATAGTTACCATTTTGTAAATGTTGGTTATTGATTGCCTGTAAACGTGCTGAATCTAGTATTTCAACCTTGATAGTACCGTTTATTTTATGAATACGAATGAAGCATTCACCATCTTGTACACGTACTTTTTCTACTGTTTGTTGGAATACATCAAAAGTTAGTACCCCATCTAGTGAAAAGTAATCAGCATTGTAAGCCCAACGATCAAATAGTTTTTCTAATTGCTGGTTTAGCTGGTTAATTTCTTCATCAGTACTATCAATTTCTACTGAAGGTTTTACATACACACCATCAGAACCTACTACACCATCTACCGATAGGTTCATGTACTTACGCCCAATTGGATTTTTAAGTACAGCATCACGTGAAAATGCTCGCATTGTTGGCAATGCTTTTAATAACAGAAAATTAATATTACTTCCTGAGTTGGCATTAAATCCGAAATTGAGTACAGCAGTTGAACGTACAGCGGTAATATCTTTCTTTAGAGTACTGGAAGGTTTAGCCCTTTCTTGTTTTTGTTTCTTGCGTTGTACTGGCTTTTGCTCTTGTACTTGTTTCTTTTTATTAAACCACATTAGCGAGTACTCCCAGGTTTTGGCTTGAAAACCGTGATACTCTTAATTGGTTTCCCATTACCTGTGATATTCCCGCCATTCATTTTCACAAATAGGGCATTCGCACGTTTTACATAGCGTTCACGCATCGATTCAAGAGAACTAAGAGACTCACTAACAAGAGTTTTATTATTAATAGTGATTGAGTAGTTAGCACCGCCAGCAATTTTATTAGCTATCACTTGGTCAATTTCATCAATCATCGTTTTCAATTGCCCATATTCAGAAGTAAACATTAATGGGTTGATGACTTCAGAAGTAAATGTACTAGCTTGACCGTTGGAAATTTGAGTACAGAATAGTAATTCCTGTGCTGTACTCATTTCTAAAGTAACTGTAAAATCTTTTGAAGTACTACCACTGAGGTTATCTAATGATTGAGATTGACCGGATGTAGTGAAACTAATAACAAGAATAGTAGCAGCAGGTACATTAACTGTTAGATCCATAGGGTTACTAACCATATAGATCTTTTCTGGTAATAGTGCCATTTGATTTCCTTATCATTTACCAAACCAGTTTGAACCCATTCCAGTACGTCTAATGCGTTTTGGTTTTTCTTTGGGAATAGTTACTGGTTCTTCTACGTTATTTATTATTTTCCTGGTTGTTTCTTTTGATTTATATTCACGTAGTTTCTTGAAAGGTTGAGCACCTAACTTACTTTGAGCATATACAATTGCGACCATTCCATACACGAGACAATCAAGAGCCTCGTTTCGCTTCTGCCCTTTCTTTAGTCTCCAAACTAATTTACCACCAGCAGGTTTTAATTCTTCGGCAGATAGTTGTTCAAAGTAGTCAGAAGGTAGAGTACTGGAAAAGCGTAATTGTATCGGTGCGTTCTCTGCTTCAGTACTGAGCATCAAGTTTAAAAGTTTACGTATCGTATTCTTCTGATCATGTACGTTTAGGATCTGTAGTTCATAACCTGCTTGTGTACTACGCTTGAATAAGTCACCTGTAGTACTGCTACTGCCCTTGATAGGATGGTACTTAGCCCAACGTGCGGTAAACTTCTTAACTGTATCCGTAGCGTTACCGTTCGAGCTGTCCACGAATACGGCAAGTGTAGGTACAAGGCGACCATCTACAGTACGGAAATCTTGACGGCAAAATGTGTCTAAGTCCTTCCATGCTTGAGATTCAATCTTTGTACAGTCATGACCATAGAAAAAATTATGTGAAAGTACATAAATGTTCCTCTCGTCAAAACCTAATACAGTTGCTTCTAAGCGGTCTAATTGCTGATCCACTGCTATAGTTATGCCTAAAGTACTTTCAGGTATTTTATGTAGATTAAATTCATCTTCACGTAATGATTCTAATTGAAGTATATCTAGTTCTTTTTGATATTCATCTTCATAGGGTAATCCCAATTCATTATTATAGAATGTCTGAAGATTGAAATTATAAAGAGCATCGGCAAACTTACTTACCATTTCTGAAATTTGGTTAAGGGGCGAATACATACGCGAGATCTGGTAGCCGACTACACCAGGATCACCATCAGTACTTGTAGCTATCCATCGACCGTTATCAATCATTTGGTGTCTAGTATGTTCATCAATTACTTCAGAACAATGTGGGCAAATTAAACGGGTAGTAGTACTGTCTGGTATTGATCTACCATTCTCTAATTGTTTAAAATCAAATGCTACTTGTTCCCATTCAAAAGTATATTCATGACCGCATGTGTGTGTGACAAACCAACGGCGTTTATCTGAAAGATTATATTCACTGTTAATTAAATCATCCTTATATAATGGGGTACTTGAAATTACTACTAAAGCATCATCTCCGAAAGTACTTGTACGAGCTTCAGCTAGTTTAATTGGATTACCTTCTTCAGTAATACCAACAGTTGATACTTCATCAAGTAGAACTACACGGCAAGTAATACCGCGTAGGTTTCCTGGTGTATTGAGGTTTAGCCAGTACACGAAAGTACCGTTGACCATTTGCGTTTGTTTGGCGTTATTAGCGGCGTTCTTATCGTTCTTATCTGTTACTAATGGCTTGAGTACTTCACTAGTTTCAATAGCTGGTAGAAATTTACCGTCTTTGAATTTCTTTACTTCAGATTCAGAACTACTACCAAAAGCAAAATTACATGGATCATTTGCCATTAGGTTAAATGCTATTGATTGTAGTACTGTCGTTTTAAGTAGCTGTGAACATGACTGAAGCACAATCTTTTTTGTTGATCTATGTTGTGCTATATCCATTGGTTCACGTTGAAAACTAAATGGAACCCAATCAAGCCCCATATTCGGCCCATCTACAAACTTAACTACACCGTTACTAATCCATTCACTTGTTTTCTGAATCTTCGGAGGTTGTATTGTTGGTAGTACTTTCTGTAGTAGTCTCGTTACTTTCTTCTTGTTGTCCATCTTCTAATATTTCTTCATCCGTGGGTAATTCAAATTCCATGCTTCCTAGCTGGAACAAGGTACTATCAATATGTTCCTTTAATATATCGCGTAAATCCTTCGCGTCTGTCTGAGCAAATAACTCTAAGTATGTTTTAGAAGGGATTGCCCTCATTGCGGTTTTAACTTGAAATAGATATTCAGTTAGTACTTGTTCAATATATTCTGTATTGACTACTAAGCCTTGCTTCTCTTGTAGTTCTAATTCTGATAATGCCGCTTCTGCCTTTAATTTACGTAGACGTTCTTTTTCAATTTGTTCTTTAGTATCGGTATCACGTAATGGTTTAATAATGTGGTCAACTATCCATGCTATTGTGATAGCATCGTCAATTGTTTTACCATGTGGCATACCTTTTGATTTCCAATCACGTACCGTTGATTCATCGTAACCGTACTGGATCGATAGCTGTCTAATGCTAATCATTGGTTTTGTCCTATTTTGAATATATAGTGAATAAAATGTTCGGGGCAATGATAATAGTTCGCATATAAACAAAAGAATTCGGGCTTGAAAACACGCGATGAACCACGAAATATAGGAGAACCTATTTATTCATAAGCATTTTTATATATTTGTTGATGATAATTATCATTTATAGTACCGTCACTCTATGCCCCTACCCCATTCACTTTAATGAATATTAATTCACTATCAGTACTTCCATGTTGAACTGTATGTACTGATAATGATTCATATCTATTTAGTTTCTTCGGCGTGTGATTGAATGACTTTGATCACAGACCAATCATTAATAGCTATGCCGCCTATAAGCTGTTCTAAGAGCATCTCTTGTAGTAGGGAGTACATGTGTAATACTCGCTTCTTCTCGTTGAACCTGGAGCGTTCTAGAGCGTCTACATGGTATCGCCAACGACCTATCGTGTAGTGTGTCGGTTGTACTCGTATGTACTTGTACTGTACTGAGATTCCATCGGGGTAGATGTGGATATGGTAATCATCAATCTGTATATGAACCGCTAGGATTACTTCATTACGTGAAGGGCTATAGCCGTGGTATTCACCATCGCTATCTATGTGTGATGTTCCATTTGAATAGTGCTTGAAGATGTTCATGGTGGGTACTCCCATAGATGTTTTGTATAGGAGTATTTAGAGAGGTGGATCTTATCGCGTTCTCTTGCGATACTGTATGAATGTACAGCACTGCTTGAGGACTTGAACATGGGGAATAAAAACGGGTATGACCCATCAGTAACAAGAGGCGTACAGACGTTCTTACATCTAGGTAGGTGGGCGATTGTTTGCTATTGGGGTAGTGGTCTGAGCAAGTACACGTATGGTGATCGTGTGTTCTTCCAGAATCAGTACGGGGAGTTTTGGTTAGGTACGATTGAGCGTGATTGTTTTATGCTCATTTGTGAAAAGCCACTGAAAACAGTACTTGAAGGGTTTTCATACTTAAGTGCTGAGTATGATATGTACAAAGCTCATGAAGATAATGATGATTGGTTTTGTGATCAGGGAGAACTACCGTTTTAGTTTCATGCCACATCCACGCCCAACAAACCAAACCCCTTTGTAGATGTGGCATGAATGGGTAGTGTACAATAAAACAAGCCCCTCATAGTAGGGGCTTCAGATTAATTACAGTTTACTTTATTTGTAGTAGCTGGTTCATCACCCATCATGAAGTACTGAGAACCACTAAGAGTACTTTGATCAATTATCATCTGTACTAATAGTTTATTTTCCTTATCCTCGTGAATATAAACAAACTTTCCATTTTGAGAATGTTTATAAGAAAACATTTCTTTGGTTTTAAGTACTTTATACCCTGAATCATTATAAACCTTACAGGATAGATCCGGTACAATAACACCATCCGTTGTTAGTTCACCTGCCTGTACTGATCCAGCAACTAACAGTACTGCTAATATCCATTTCATAAATTATCCTTGAATACTTTAGCCTGATTGAATGCCGCCCATAATGCCCCAACTGCGATCATTGCTCCCATCTCATTAAATAGTCTTTCACTAAGTGATGATAATGAAATGATTCCAAAGGCATATACCGCAAAGAATGCGAATGATAGTACTAACTTAACTGTGTTTGAATCTACTTCAAAACAACGGGCAATGATTCTAGTGAATGAACCAGGTAACATTGTGATCAGTCCAATACCATAACCAACCACATATACAAACAAATATCCTAAGATAGGTAATGGGTTGTACTGGTTATAGTGATTATAATGATATACCGTAAAACCTACACCGATCAGATTAAGGGCAAGTAAACCAAATGCCCCCTTAAAAGTACTTCTTAGTGCCTCTTCTGATATCTTCATTTCTTAATCATTTCCTTAAACAATCCAGTGTGGATACCAGCAACAATAAGTGTAGCAACTGCTAAAGCTGGTTTTAGTTCCATTAGTGTGTATTCATCATCACCAATCACCATATATGTTACAATGAAACCAATGACGTATACAGCCCATGAGAATACAAACCAGTACACAACACTTAAACCCAAACGGGCTTTATCACTGTGGATATTGAACATATTAGCAATTGGTACAGTGAGTAGGCCAACCAGCATACCAACCCAACCATACAGTACTGTGGCGATCATCCCGATAACGAGTACCACTGAATCACCCATGAACGTACTTGTGTAGCCGTCCTCATGTCGCACGTTCAGCATCACAAGAGCACCACCGATAATAGAGAGTACTGCTAATGCTTTAGTGCCACTAAATGTACGTTTAATAGTTGCTTCAGTAATCATTTTAACCATTCCTGTAGATCGGGCGATAGTGCGTATACAATAGCGAGTATTAGTAATACAGCTATGATGATCTTCATTAGTCACCCTTATAAATTGTCGGGAATAATCGACGGTACGTTAACACCCTCTAACCCATCGTGGATAGTATCGGCCTTATGTGGAATTTCTTTACCAGTATGTTCATTGTAAGAATGTAGATCGGTAATGCGTGATTCACGTACTAAGCATGTAGTACTGCTATTATCCATCTGATAGTACTTGTCATAGACCTTACCGCAATCACTTGCGAATTGAGGACGGTAGACCTTAACACCATTAGAATAGCCAGCATCGAATAGTACCATTGCGTGATTATTCACATAGCCTACATATGCTTGTTCCATGAAATCATGCTGTGTAGAAGTACAGCCTGTACTGAGAGCTAACAGTACTACGATAAGGGTTTTCTTTAACATCACACTCTATCCTTTTATTATTATAACTAACTGATTATTGATCATTTTTTTACATTATATCAATTTTTAACGATCAATTTTCTGATTTTAATAGACAAAAACGATCATTTTAACCTGCTGATATTTATAGTTTTTTATTTTTAAGTGAGTCGAAATGCCATTTTTACGATACACTGTATATATATACAGCCATAGAGGTGTGAGGGAAGTTGATCCGGCAATCAGGCGGGGTATACAGCGATTTGAGCATTCAGACCAGTAGGTATTTAAAAGGTTTACGTGGGTTCGTCCAGACACGATACGGACGATAGAGAGTGATGGCTTCTGCTTCATTCATAATGAACCGCTTGGTTATGTACTGGATGGAACGATTGGGGACACTAACAATCAAGGAGAGTTAGCATTTTAAGGAAGGGATACACGCCCACTCACCCCAATAACAAACCTACCCAATGTGAGGGGGCGTGCTTATTGAATTGTACTTTAATATGATTTCGATGGTAAAGTATTCCAAAAATTATTTTATCAGGATATACCAATGTACATATCACGGAATGTTGATTATTTCGAGAAACTGCTTGATAAGCGGAGAACGTATTTTAATTGTTTAAAGATAGATAGCGATGATTTAAAAAAAATTAGTGTTGCTTTTGAGAAAGCACATGACATTAGGAAATTTGAGATTAGTCTCTACTGGCAGCGTTCTACGTTTCTTCTGGGCTTTATGTCTGTACTGGCAGTTACTTTAGCATATTGTTTTTCTACCTATTTAGATAAAGATTCATCTGACAATACTAAATTCATTTTGTTACTGACTGCTACAAGCGTTTCTTTATTAGGTTTAATTATGAGTCTGATATGGAAAAGAATAGTAAAAGCTGGGAAGTACTGGCAAAACAACTGGGAATTCCACATTAACATTTTAGAGCCATATGTCTCTGGTAATTTACATAAAATTCATTTTTATAAGAAAAGAAGCCATACACGTTTTTCTATACATGACACTATTCTATCAATAGTGAATAGAATGGCTTTCTTATGGTTTATCATTTTGCTAGCTGGTTCATTTTTAATTTACAACAATCTATTTCCATTGTATATCATTACTGATCTCAGGAAAGAAATAATCTACTTATTTGTCTGTCCAATAATTGTGAGTTATAGTATTTTTGAGTTATTCTGTAATTTAAAACAATTTTTTGTAGACATTTTTAGAAAGGAAGAGTCACATATATCATCTAATGAATTTAAAATTACTCTTGATAAATTTGATTTCTCATCTCATGAGGATAGATAAAATGTACGTTAAAAAATGGAATTGTTACCTTTTAACTACAGTACTTATTTTGCTAATTGTTAGCATTCTTGTCTTAACAAAAATTTTGTTCTCAAATTTCAAGTCATTTGAATGGGGAAGTGTATCTGATTGGTTTAGTTGTTTCTCGACTATAATAACAACTTTCATTGCTTATCGAGCATATAGAGAAGCACCTAAATGGATAAATCAAAAACAAAACGATGCTGGATTTGATATTGTAACAACACTTATGGCTGAGTATGATCAGCAAGTGCTCAATATCCAACGTATTCATTTCGATATTCTTACTATGAAATCTGCTGATGAAAAGTTTGATAGTCTTATTTCACAAATTACAAAAAATATTTACACTGCTTTTGATTTAGACAATAAGTTAACTACTTTAAGTAGATGGAACATAGCATTTCCTCAAGAGGTAGCTAACTCATTTGGTAGACTTTCAGGATATTATAATCAGGCTTTTGGTATTTTGATTTTTAGAAAAACCACTGGTGATACTCACCCTGATTTATTAATAGAAAAATTAGAAGAGTTGAAAAGTCAAATTTTATTAGATCACTCAAATTTAAAAATAGAAATCAGAAAAATATTTACTTTCCCACAATAATAAAAGCCACCTAAACGGTGGCTAACAATTTAGATTAACAATCAACTTTTTTCATATTTAGCGATAAATTTAGGTTTATCTGTTTTACCCTTAATATTAACACTATCTTCAGAAATACCATTTGCTTTAAAAACTGATTTCACTTCATCTTCATTCATACCTATGAATGATCTTCCAACGAATGTTTTTGCGTCAGTTTTGATTTCATACTCATCTCCACCAATAATAATTATTGTTGTGGTCATTGTACGGGTTGCTTTTGGTTTATCACCTACGGCTTTACCATTAGTTTTAGCTTTTACTGATTTAGGGATAAGTCCCTCTTCTACCATCTTAGCGATAAGAGCCTGCCGAACATCTTCAGGCAGTTCAGCAATAGCATCAGAGAGATCAGCACTTTTTTTCTCATCCAATTCTTTCTTATAGGCATTAGCAATGTTAGTAAGATTAGTTGCCATACGAAGCAATTGATTAATGAATTCTTTTGCTTCTTTCTCTGACTCTTTTTTGAAGAGTTTTTCTAAAATATCTTTTTTGCTGTCTTCAAACTTAAAGTTAAGTGCTGAGGCACGTTCAATAAGTGATTTGAATGAGTTGTTTGTTAAATCATAAACAATACCATTACTGTTAGTTTCAGTAGTCATAAAGAAGTCTTCCTGTTCGTTTTGTTAGTACTAAAAAGATTCCCGGATAACAAAAAGACTGTCAATAAAATTTAGTTTAAGTTACAAAATTAAATGTCGGGTGTATGTTCTATGATTAGTTTCAGTGTTTGCGTACTGATAGGTACTAAGGTTATGGTTAGTACGCATACCTGGTAGAAACATGTCCCGTAATAGTACTTTACCATAAACATCTTCGTTGTTCATGAATCGTAGACCAAAGAAGTCCGAGTACATCATGTGAATGTCATGCTCTACGTTCTTCACCATAGTGTACTCATCGCACCATAAGTACAGCGTACCCCCAACCTTCAGAAGAATGCTCGTTAGCTGGTTGTCAGTACTAATACGGTATTCCTTCCCAAATGGGTATTCAATTGTTTCAATGTCCATATATTAACGTCCTTGTTAGTGTATATGGTATTTACTCTTTACCATTGGAACATTGGTGTTTGTGGAGGTTGATAGGTACTTTCATCATAAACACAACTATAACCAAGATATGTTAGCTGATTCACTAGATCATATTGGTAGCCCCATTCATAGCATTCTGTATAACCTACTGGCATTACTTCACGGCTGATACCTGCTAGATACTTTCGATTTCTTATATGTATCCTCTGCTCATCAAACAAGTATCCAATGATTTTTGATTCATGCTTGAACAAACGGAAGTCAGAGTATTCATAATGAATATTAGATCGTTCTAGCTGTTTGATACGTTCTAGTATGTTTGAAGTATATCCAAGTTTTACGCTACATTCTTTAGTGTGTTTATTGCGTACATTACACATATATATGAATTGTTCTTTCATTTAGATCCCTCATAAAGAGGCGATAAATAGAGTACTAACAATGGGCGGCCTTCGGGCTGCCTTTTTTATCGCCTTTGGTTTTTGTTTTTAGTATTGCTTTTTTAGTAGGAGTAACGCTTAGGATATCTATTATATAGAATATTACTTTCCTAAGCGTTACCGTTACTACTTTACATGCGTAACTGCTTTAGTTTTGCCTTGATCCCTTCAAGAGACTGCCTTGATTCCACGTGTCCGGTAACGGGTATAGCTGGTGTGAAAGCTGGCCTAGTGAATCGCAAGCCCGTTAGTGATAGGTGTACTACTTCACATAGTCTAACCTTCACTCCCTTCACGCTCTCTACCTTGCCATTACCTAAAGTGATGTAACGCTCAACGATTGACTTAGCTCCCTTAGATGAACTGCTCTCTAAGCCAGTACTGGTGATCGTTACGCATTTTGACCACATTGGATGTTTCAACATCAACTCTGTATTGCCCGAAAAGTACTCTTTAAGAACCTTTTGGATAATGGCATCTGCTATATCACGGATCACAAAAGCGTCTAGCTTAGTTCTACCGGCTACCATGTTCACAATCATTTCACGGATCGTGCTACCTGTTGGGTAGTAGTCTGCGTCCACGTGAGCACGATAGAAGAAGCTACGATCTTCAATGAACCCTCTAATAAGTGATTCAAAATCATCCTTATGTAGCCCACGTGCCAGTAGTTTTTGTACACTCTGATCGATGGCCGTATAAAGCTCTGTAGCCTCTTCTACGGGCTTCACCGTACCATTAATGGCATCAGATAGGTACTCTTCTATGATCGCGTTCTCGGCCTCCACAGCCTCTTCTTTTAGTCTTTTGGCAGTATCGGTAATGACTGCGTTATTTTCACCATCGCCATCTTCAAATCGTAGAGGTTGAACGATGAAACCATAGTTCTTTAGTTCAGCAGAAAGTAATGAAAAATCATTAGCATACTCACGTGTTTTATGTTCAGAGTATGCGTAATCAATACCAGTAAACGATACGTCAAACTTTCCTTCATGGAAGTACACCATACTACCCGCAATATCTTTACGGTACTGGCTAGTGAATGAGTACTTAGCTTCCTCTGTTTGAAGTGCTTCATATGTAGTTTGTAGAAGTTCTTTCATCACTTTAGCATCAGCAACTACTTCAGCACGATTGAAGATACCAACTTCAACTACCTCCCTACGGTTCACATAGTACGTAACATTCTTTAGTTTGGAGATCTTACGGAAACGGTTTGTGAATTGTTCAATACGTGCGGGATGTTCATCACCAACAATGACTATATCAACTTCTTCTAACTTGTTTTCTATTGATAGACCTTCAACGATACTATAAGTACCATAAAGTACTTCAACCTTCATTTGACCACTTACATATAGTTCTACAACATCATCATTACTTTTCTTATCAGCATTCACTACTAAGCCAGTACGGGTACACATTTGATTCAATGCTTCACACTGTGCTTTGTCATTTAGCAATACTATGGTTTTGCGTTTACTTGAATTCAAATGGTTCAGTACAAGATCCTGTACCCTTGTTGAAACTACGGTACTGATTACTTTACGAGCTTCAGAAGGTTTATTGATTTTGTAAACTTTATTGAATTCAATTCCTGAAAAGTCATTAGGAGTAGCAGTGCCAGACATCATAATAACACTTTTGAAAAGTGGGAATGACGCAATAAGACGGTTTATCACATTTGCCTTATAACCATAATCTAGAAAGAATCCGTGAACCTCATCTATCACTAGAGTTTTATCCGCAAAGTATTCTTTATTGCTGTGCTTTAGGATTGTTTCGATTTGGTTCCAAGTACAAATACCGGTACTGAATACATCATTATCACCTTCAAAGGATAAACGTATAGACGTTAATGGTACTAATACTATGTAACCTGGTTTGGCTCTCGCTTTCTGGTTAGTCTCTGGATTAGCTTCTTGTATAAACTGTGTTGTTTTACCAGTGCCAACCGATGAATTTACAAGGTTTACACCACTTGATAGATCCATCTTATTAAAGACACTGCTTATGTACTGGTTAGGTTCTAGTGTCCATTCCCCGTTATACTTTGAACCTTGGTTCATTTCTTCTCTAAGTGCGTTTGCTAGCACTCTATCAATTACTGTACCGTTTAGAATGGCTTCACGTAATTTGTCTGCTTCTTCTCGTAATGCTTTGCGGTCTACCAATCGTGGTAGAAATAGTTCTTCATCCATGAATTTTCTTTCCTCATATTGTGCGTTACTTCCTGTAATCGCATGTTGTTGTTATATGTTTATCCTTTTATCATCATTTGAGTAATCAAGTACTGAATACCTGCGGATCGGTTCTTTGCCTTGCCAGTATCAACTAACATCTTTTGAATTGCTTCAGCTTGTTCTTCCGTGATACGGATAGATACTGGAATATCTTTATTTTTCTTTTCCATAATGTATGCCTTATGTGTTACATAACTCACGTTCTCATGCGTAAAAAAAAGTAGCCCCTTTCAGGGCTAACTTTAATTAGCAATAGGAGGAATTATAATGTTTTAAACTATATACTACTATTTAGTCTCTGTAGTTGGAGAGGGGGAGAAATGGAATTATACTTCGCAGTTCGGCTACGTGAACGTTTCGACGCATTCAGATAGCTATACCTTATTATAGGACATTTCCCCAAAACGTCCCAAATTTTTGTAAGATATCTATATTATACCGTGAAAAAAAGACTCGTTCCAAAATTCTCAGGGCTTTTTCTTTCGTGGTTTCTTAGTACTGGTATTTATGTATTGTCTTATATGACGTTCTACAAAAGGGATCTTCAATGATAATGATAGTACTGTCAGAATCATAAAAATCAATACAAGTACTATATAGAATGGGAATAGTAAAAGTTCAATTAAAAATTTCATAAGGTTTTACATCTCTTGATTGTCTTACATATATTTATCAAAAGAGAGTAATTTTTACTTGATATAGAAAAGCCCCTGAATTGTTCAGGGGCTATATATGACACTAGTCACTAAGTAGGTAATGTACCTTTAACCGTCGGCAAACAGTAGAGGCGGCAACCTCATTTCAGTACTACCTATCGCCAGTAGGAGACTTGGCTTGATTAATATCATAACAAATAACATAGATATTTTCAAGCCGTAAGGGTATTAAACATATTACGCATCCAAACCCCTACTACATCATCCCTATCTACAGCATCTACATAGTTTAATAGTAATGAGTAGTCGATAATACTTAATGGTTCTCCCTCTATGTTGATTAAACGAGGTGAATTACCATCTACCATAACAATACTAAAGGATGGCGTAGAATACGCTACAGTACTACCCATACGTTCAATAGCAACGCCTGAGATTAGTACAGGTACTTTCTTTGCTTCAACGAATAGTACATGTTTAAGTACATCAACATTGCGGTACTTCAAAGTAATCACATAGTGCTTACCCGTTCTGTATAATTGGATAGTATCTATGACCTTAGATAGTTCCCGTTCGATTCTTGATCTAACCTCTATATTGGTTTGGTCAAATAGTACCGAAGGTTCTACGGTTTTTAGGTAATCAGTATCTACTTGTACTTCTGTGAAGGTACTTTGACGTTCTACCAGTTCCTTTAACTTATCGCGTGATTCCTGTAACTCTGTTAGTACATCAAATGGAACTTTCTTACCCTGATTTTTTAAACGTTCAATACCTAGTTCATATTCCTGTATGTGTGCTTTCTCTTCTTCTATACGTTGCCGTACTAATTCAATCTCTGGATTGGTCTCATTGGGTTTAAGGATCTGTGTGAAGTCCATCCCCTTGATATGCTCAATCACGAATTGTTCTACTACTTCATAACGTAGTGCCTTGTTGTCACAAAGTCCATCACGTTCACCTATACAACGGATGTATCTATATTCCTCTGTGAATTTTCCATTCTTTTTTGAATCACGGTTAGCTAGTACTACATTATGATACATCGCCTCACCACAACGAGCACAACGGCATACTGAATTAAAGATATTACTTTTCTTTAGTTCTTCAGTTTCTTTACTAGTAGTAATTCTACCGTTATTTGGTCTACGTGTTCTCATCAACTGCTGTACTAAATCAAATTCCTCTTTTGGTATAGCAATGGGGTAAACATCCATTTCATAAGTTTTCTGATCAACTGGATTAGAAGTACTATTATAATCACGAATAATTTCGCTAATAAAGATAGTACCTGTAACACGTTTGTTCTTTAGAATCTTATGTACTGATTCACCACGCCATAACCTACCAGATTCAAAAAGCCAATCATCACCTTTTGCGTTAAGTACTTTAGCTATAGTTGGTGTACCTATTCCAGTTTGATACAAGCGAAATATTTCACGCACAATAGCTACTTTATCATTCAGTACATACTTATCATCCTGTACATCAATCCATTGTGGGCGTTTGTTAGTAACAATAGTACCATTGTTGAAAGCATTCTCACGCTTTCGCCGCCAACCATCACGTATACGGTCACTCTTGATCTTTGACTCTTCATAGGCACGTTGAGCACTCATAGTAACTATTGGCAACATAGCACTATTAGTACGATTGATTAGCATATTCAACGATACATCATGGATAGTAATGTTATGGTTCACCAGTTCAGATAAGTACGCTACTACCGTGAATGGGTTTTGCCTACTAAATCTATCAATTGATTCCAGTACTAAATGTGAATCATCCCACATACCCGCCCGTACTTGTTCCATCCATCGGCCTAACTCCCCTTCTGACATGTTCAGCCCCTTGAACGCCGATACCCCTTGATCGCTGATTATGGTAGCCTCTGGATCTTCCATTTCAGCAAGTAGGTTTGTACGTTCTACATATGCCTGTAGATTGTCGGCTTGTCGCTGTATACCCGTACCGCTTAGCTGTTGCTCTGAGCTAACGCGATGATAGATAAAACATTTTTTCATTTAGCCGTTCCTTACTGCGTTTATAAATTTGTTTGTACTGCATAATATACACTTGTATGATTATCAGGCAAAAAAGGTTTTAGAGTCCGATCCGCTGCCGGTTCCTCAGGCGCTGCAATTGATTGATCTGCTCGATGAACACGCCATTCACGGCCTGATGTATGTGGATAACGCAATGGTGTATGAGCGCCCAACGGGCCATGTGATCCGCACCAGCAACTGGGCGTTGTCACTGCCGGAAGCGCAGCGTCCGGTCTTTACTCAGGTCTCTTCTCTGCGCCAGGCGGCTGAAGACGTCGAGGCTATCTGGAAATTTGCCCTGACGGATGAAGACACCACCAAACTGAATATCTTCGCGAAACATGTGGAGCAGACGCTGGGCCTGGAGTGTGAGTGGTCCTGGCACGATCAGGTCGATATTGCCCGCAAAGGCAACAGCAAAGGCAAACGCCTGACGCAGTTTGTGGAATCACAGGGCTGGTCGATGCAGGACGTGATTGCCTTTGGCGATAACTATAACGACATCAGCATGCTGGAAGCCGCCGGTACAGGCGTGGCGATGGGCAACGCCGATGACGCAGTGAAAGCGCGCGCTAACGTGGTGATTGGCGATAACACTACCGACAGCATCGCACAGTATATTTATACGCACCTGCTGTAATCAGGTGGTAATGGAGACGCTCTTGATTTGCGCGTAAAGCCACAGGCCAGGTTTGATCCCTAACTCATCTCTGGCCCACGGGCTGATGCGCGCCCAGAGCGTCTTGCTGCCGACCTCCAGTTGCACTTCGACCTGGCCATTGTCATCAAAGCATTGCGCAACTTTGGCGCGGAGAATATTTCGGATGCTGGTTTGCAGCGGTGGCTGCAACACCAGAGAGACATCTGATGCCTGAATGCGAATGCGCAGCGCAGATTGCAGCGGTTTATCAATCTTATTTACCCACAAATGCTGATCGCCCAGCGCCAGTGCGGTCATGGCGTAGTGCGGGTGGTGCTCCAGCACATTCACCTTCAGTATGCTGCTCTGCTGCTCTTTGGGTAGCCACGGATGCATCACACTGCTGCCCCATACCTCTTCCAGATTACCGAACGCCTTAACGTTGCCGTTCTCCAGCACCAGTACCTTGTCGGCCAGATGCAAAATTTCATCCAGCGAGTGGCTGACATACAGCATCGGGATATTGATTTCGCGCGCCAGACGTTGAAGATACGGCAGCAGCTCTCGCTTACGCGGAATATCCAGCGAGGCCAGCGGTTCATCGAGCAGCAACAATTCCGGCGCGGTCAACAGCGCACGGCCAATCGCCACACGCTGTTTTTCACCGCCGGAAAGCGAGGATGGCAGCCTGTCGAGCAAAGATTCAATGCCCAGCAGCGCCACCAGCTTATTAAACTGCCCGGCCATACTTTTCGCCATGCCATAACGCAGATTGCCGCGCACGCTGTAGTGCGGGAATAATCGCGCATCCTGAAATACATACCCGATACGGCGTTTATCCGGTGACAGGTAAATCTTGTGCTCTACGTCATTTAAGACGCGGTTATTCAACACAATGCGCCCGGACTGGGGACGCGTCAGGCCGCTAATCGCATTGATGAGTGATGTTTTCCCCGCGCCGGATACGCCAAAAATGGCAGTAATGCCGCTCGCCGGCAGCGTTTCGTTTAGCGTCAGGCAGTGGTTGCCCAGCGTCTGGGTGAAATTGAGTTCCAGCATGATTATTTCCCCATCCGTTCGCGGCTAAGCCGTGCCAGCCACTCAGACACCAGCAGCGAGACCAGCGCCAGTACAATTGAGATAATACATAACCGTGCTGCCGCGCCTTCACCGCCCGGAGTCTGGATCAGGGTATACATCGCAGAGGGGATCGTGCGTGTCTCGCCGGGGATATTCGACACAAAGGTGATGGTGGCTCCGAATTCCCCGAGTGAACGGGCGAAGGCCAGCACCGTACCGACAATAATGCCCGGCAGTGTGAGCGGAAGCGTAATCGTAAAAAACACCCGCCAGCGCCCTGCCCCCAGCGTGCGGGCTGCCTGTTCGAACCTGATATCGACACCTTCCAGCGCCAGGCGGATCGCCCGCACCATTAGCGGAAACGACATCACCGCCGCGGCCAGTACCGCGCCACGCCAGCTAAAGGCAAACGTCAGCCCGAACCAGTCGTAGAGCCATTCACCGATAAAACCGCGTCGTCCCATGGAAACGAGCAACAGATAACCGACCACAACCGGCGGTAAAACGAGAGGGAGATGAAGAACACTGTCGAGCAAGGCTTTGCCTGGAAACTTACAGCGAACCAGTAACCAGGCAAAGAAGATCCCAAAGGGTAAACTTAGCGCAACCGCGAGGGAAGAGACTTTAAGGCTCAGCAGCACGGCCTGCCATTCGGGATCGGTCAATATCATTAGTGAGTCGTAAATCCGTAACGTTTAAAGATTGCAGACGCTTCCGGCCCTTTAAGGTAATCATAGAAGGCCGTCACGGTCGCATTTTTATGTCCATCAACAATCGCAACAGGATATTCCACTTTTTTGTGGGAGTCTTCCGGGAACGTACCAACCACTTTCACGCCTTTGCTGGCCACAGCATCGGAGCCGTACACAATCCCCAGCGGGGCTTCGTTACGCTCAACCAGTGCCAGTGCGCCGCGAACATCTTCCGCCGGAGCCAGTTTCGGAGATAACGTCTCCCACGCGCCGAGTTTTTGCAGCGCTTCTTTGGCGTAAATACCCGCAGGGACGTGCTCCGGATCGCCAACCGCCAGGCGGCCACCGTTCAGCAGGCTGGTCCATTTTGTCTCTTTGTTGATAGTGATATCACCCTGCGCGCTGGCTTTTGGTGCCACAACAACCAGGCTGTTTCCCAGCAGCGTTTCGCGGGTTGTCGTATCAATTGATTTCTTCTCAACTGCATAATCCATCCATTTCTGGTCAGCGGAAATGAACAGATCGGCAGGTGCGCCCGCTTCAATCTGGCGTGCCAGCGTCGAAGAGGAAGCAAAAGAAGAGACCACATCAACGTTCTTCTCTTTCTTGTAAACCGCTGCGATATCCTGCATCGCGTTAGTTAGCGATGCCGCCGCAAAGACCGTGATTTTACCGTCGTCAGCCAGCGCGTGTCCGGCAAGTGAAAGTGTCAGCGTTGCCCCTGCGAAAAGGCGTATCCAGGTACGTGCCATGTGTAGCTCCTTTGAGTGTCGTTATATACCTACAAATATAACGATAACTCCAGCAATATCCCAGCGTTAAATCGTACCGATTAATGAGTAAAGCGGCCCGATACTGTCAATAATATCGGCGAGAAAGGCATAAACTTGAGAGCAAAACGCCCGGACTGGCCGGGCGTTTTGTAGGGAATCATTGCTGCTTTTTAGGCTGGTCTCTGTGACCAATGTTCGAAAAGACGTTGAACACTTCACCCAGGCCGTAGATAGCGCCGAGGATGATAGCCATCACGACTGGCACCATGATCACAGCGAATACCAGACTTTTCAACAACTCTAACATGGTTTTCTCCAGATAGTGTGAATGGCTTATTCTACCCTGAAAAGTAAGAAAAACATCCCCTTTTGTGCGGTGCCCTTTGCGCACCAGCGCATTTGGGTCACAATACGCTTTTTGCCAGGACACTGTTATGCAGGCCGAAATTCTCCTCACCTTACGACTTCAGCAGAAACTTTTCGCCGATCCGCGACGTATCGCCCTGCTTAAACAAATAGAACAAACGGGCTCTATTAGCCAGGGGGCAAAAAACGCGGGCATCAGCTACAAGAGCGCATGGGATGCGATTAACGAAATGAACACCCTGAGCGAACAGACGCTGGTTGAGCGCGCAACAGGCGGGAAAGGCGGTGGGGGTGCAGTGCTGACGCGCTACGGTCAGCGCCTGATCCAGCTTTACGATCTGCTGGCGCAGATCCAGCAGAAAGCGTTTGATGTCCTGAGCGATGACGATAACGTTCCGCTGGACAGCCTTCTGGGAGCAATTTCGCGCTTCTCATTACAGACCAGCGCCCGCAACCAGTGGTTCGGCACGGTAACCGCCCGCGATAACTCGCAGGTGCAGCAGCATATCGACATCCTTCTTGCCGACGGCACCACGCGCCTCAAAGCTGCTATTACTGCACAAAGCGGGCAGCGACTCGGGCTGAACGAAGGTAAAGAGGTACTGGTGTTACTGAAAGCACCGTGGGTCAGCATCACCCGTAACCCGGACCAGGCCAGAGAAGCCGATAATCAACTGGCCGGTGCAATCAGCCATATTGAGCGCGGGACAGAACAGTGCGAAGTGCTGATGACGCTGCCGGACGGGCAACTGCTCTGCGCGACGGTTCCGGTGAACGAGGCGACAGAATTAGAAGAAGGTGCTGCAGTGACCGCATATTTCAACGCTGACCGGGTGATTATCGCCACATTGTGCTAAGCGCATTGACAATCGTGCCGACAGTGAGTATCCCTGACATCAATTGCTGCAAAAAATGGGAT
>OJJJ01000080.1_pt1 | contig 68721 bp, 63 predicted proteins | sample 1596311 | NCBI WGS metagenome assembly OJJJ01 (sample SAMEA4350140, study PRJEB24818) | metagenome | biome: human; feature: gut; material: faeces | place: Denmark | collected 2013-09
CAAAACGCCCGGTGGCGCTGCGCTTACCGGGCCTACGTTTCGTGCCGCGTTGATGGTTTTTCGTAGGCCGGGTAAGGCGTAGCCGCCACCCGACAACAGGATCACTTCAGCAGCTTCACCGTGGCATCGATGTCGATCTCATCTTCGGTGAAAATCAGCGTCGTGTTCTGGAAGGTGGTGATCGCCAGTTTCTTCACCGTGCGCATCTCGCCCTGCTTCTTGTCGGATTTCGGTTTGATATTGTTCATCAAAATCCCCACCGACAGCACCGCATTCACTTTATCGATGCCAGTATCGACAGGCTCTTCTTCGCTGAACACCACAAAGGATTTGATCGAGGTGAGCTTCACGCGTTCGCCTGCGATATACAGGTATTTACTTTCCGGGATCACCTTCACCGCGTAGGCGGAAAGGCCTTTGTTATTGGTGGTTGGCTCGAAGGTCACCGCCGCGTCTTTCTTAATCAGATCAGGGTTTGCGACCTTAATCACATGAAAATAGCGATTGTCACCGTTTTCATCTTTGATAAATCCAAAGCCTTTATCTTTAAACCACGTTGTGATTGTACCGTTCATCGCTGTTACCGCCTGTCAGATCTCAATGACTCAATTTTTGCAGCGCGCAGTGTAATGCACAATGGCTGAGGAGACAAAAAAAGCCGGCAATGATGCAGGGGAAATTATGGCTTCACAAAATCTGGCTAAGATGGAGCAGCCCCATCAGCAGCGGATTAGCGCTGTCGTCGGCAGATAGCTGCGTTTTGAACGCTCGCAGACGGTGAAACGTTTTCTGGCGATGATGAGAGAGCGTTAAATACGAGTGATAAGCCTTTTTCCCAATTAAAAAAAAGCCCACACAGGAAGTGGGCAAGGAGAGAGTTTACTTTAATTATTATTTTTAATCCTCACAGACAGATTTATCTACAACCCTGTGAGTCAGGCTGTTATTTTTTATAAAACAGTCGTTTTATTGAAAACCATTTCACTAGCCCCACATAATTCCCTAAGACTTTCCGCCTTTTGAAAACAGTGGTGGAATAATCATAAGTCACTGATAGAAAAGCCATAATGCGTACAGCTCTGTTTACCACTCATAAGAGATATAAATGGCAATAATTTACGTGATAATCAGGCACACCCCGCGATGTATAAAAAATAACATAGTTTCATCAAAGCAGGGATAAATATTTCATAAACGAAATAAAATCATTTATCTGCTATCTCCATACTTTATTTATTAATAAGCGACACAAATATTGCTTTAATTAAATATTTTATTTCATTCACGTCAGATTTTAACCCTGACCAGGAGAGCGGTAATTTTCTCCTATACTCAATTCATCAACGACAACGGAGTGCACCATGCCCTTACCCGATTTTCATTCCTCTGACCCCTACACTCTTGGTATCGAACTCGAACTGCAGGTGGTTAACCCGCCAGGCTACGATCTGAGCCAGGACTCCTCCGCGCTCATCGCCGCCGTCAAAGACGACATCAAAGGCGGTGAAGTGAAGCACGACATCACCGAAAGCATGCTCGAAATTGCCACCGGCGTGTGTCAGAACATCGACCAGGCGGCAGCACAGTTTTCGGTGATGCAGCAGAGCATCCTGCGCGCGGCAGCGGATCAGCATATCCAGATTTGCGGCGGTGGCACACATCCGTTCCAGAAATGGCAGCGTCAGGAGGTGTGCGACGACGAGCGCTATAACATCACGCTGGAGCGCTTTGGCTACCTGATTTTGCAGGCCACGGTGTTCGGCCAGCACGTGCATGTCGGGTGTCGGAGCGGAGATGACGCTATTTATCTGCTGCACGGCCTGTCGCGCTTTGTGCCGCACTTTATCGCCCTGGCCGCCGCGTCGCCGTATATGCAGGGTACGGACACGAAATTTGCCTCGTCGCGCCTGAATATCTTCTCAGGGTTCCCGGATAACGGCCAGATGCCGTGGGTGAATAACTGGCAGGAGTTCGAAGGGCTGTTCCGCCGCCTGAGTTCCACCAGCATGATCGACAGCATTAAAGATCTGCACTGGGATATTCGACCCAGCCCGCATTTTGGCACCGTCGAGGTGCGGGTGATGGATACACCGCTGACGCTCGGCCATGCCATTAATATCGCCGGGCTGATTCAGGCGACGTCGCACTGGCTGCTGACCACGCGGCCGTATAAGCATCAGGAACGGGATTTTCTGCTGTACCGCTTTAACCGTTTTCAGGCATGTCGCTACGGATTAGAGGGAATTTTAACGGACGTGCATACCGGCGAGCACAAAACCGTGGCGGAAGATATCGCCTGGTTGCTGGAGCAGGTTTCGCCGTCGGCCGAGAAGCTCGGCGCGACAAGCGCGATTAATGAAATTGCCCTGCTGTTAAAACAGGGCAAGAGCGAAGCGCAGCGTATGCGGGACTTTATCGCCGACGGCGGCTCGCTTATTTCTCTGGTTCAGAAGCATTGCGAGCTGTGGGCGACGAGTCCGTAAGGCCGTGGCCCCACTCGCGCAGGCGCTGGAACAGCACGAACAGCGCCGGGATAAACAGGATGCCGACAACGGTGGCGACCAGCATGCCGCTGAACACCGTAGTGCCGATGATACGTCGGCTCTGGGCCCCCGCCCCGGTCGCCAGCATCATCGGCAATACGCCGATGATGAACGACACAGCGGTCATCATCACCGCACGGAAGCGGCGCGATGCCCCTTCGCGGGCTGCATCGACAATCGCCATTCCGTCCATGCGCCGCGCGCGGGCGAACTCAACAATCAGGATCGCATTCTTGGCGGCGAGGGCGATCAGAAGCACAAGGCCAATCTGCACGTATACGTCGTTAGCGTAGCCCGCCATCCACAGCCAGACCAGCGCCCCGCCGATGGCGAACAGCACCGAGAGCATCACGCTCGCCGGAAGCGTCCAGCTCTCGTACTGGGCGACAAGGAACAACCACGCCATCACCACCGCCGCCAGCACAATCCAGATGGCCTGATTGCCGGTCTGCTGCTCCTGATACGACATGCCGCTCCAGGCGTAGTCGTATCCGACTGGCAGGTTTTCCGCCAGAAGCTCGCCCATCGCCGCCATCGCGGTGCTGCTGCTCACCCCTTCAGCCGCCGAGCCGCTCACCGACACGGACGGGAACTGGTTGTACTGCTGCAGGAACGGCGCGCCAACGGTCGGGGTGATGGTGACGAGGTTGCTCAGGCGCACCCGCTCGCCGTTGTTGCTGCGCACGAACAGCTCGCTGATTTGCTCAGCACGCGCGCGCCACTGCATCTCGTTTTGCATCACCACGTGGTAGACACGGTTGTTAACGCTGAAATCCCCGGCGCGTGTGCCGCCAAAGGCGGTCTGCAGGCTGCTGAAGATGCGCGACACCGGCACATCAAGACGGGCGGCGCGCTCGCGATCAACGGTCAGCGTCAGCTGCGGCACGTTGCTGCTCCAGGTGGTGAATACGCGGCTCAGTTGCGGATGCTGATTGGCTTTCGCCAGCACCGCTCGCGTGACGCGCTCCAGCTCCGCCGGGGATTGCCCCGCCTGCGCCTGAATGCGCAGGTCGAAGCCGGAGGCGTTACCCAGCCCCGGTAGCGTCGGCGGCGCGAAGGTCATGATGGTCGCTTCCGGCAGAGCCAATAATTGGCTCTGCAGAGTGCCCATCACCTCATCCAGCGGCGGACGTTCGCTCCAGTCCTTCAGCATGACGGAGATAAACCCGCCATTGGAGGCGCTGGTACCGTTGAGAATGTTAAACCCGGACACCTGAATAACATCGTCGACCGCCGGATTGCTGGCGATAAGCTCTCGCGCCGTCTCCATCACCGCTTCGGTACGTTCCAGCGAGGCCGCTTCGGGTAGCTGGACGCTGGCAAAGAAGTAGCCCTGGTCTTCCTGCGGCAGGAAGCCTTTGGGCATCGACATAAAGCTAAACACCACCACGGCCGCCGCGCCTGCGGTTGCCAGCAGCGCCAGCCACGGACGCCGGTTGAACAGATTAACGATGCAGGTATAGACGTTGCGCGTGGCATCCAGCCCACGGTTAAAGCCACGGAAAATCGCGGCTGGTCGCGCCGGACGCGGGCGCAGCAGCATCGCGCACAGGGCGGGCGTCAGGGTGAGCGCCACCAGGCTTGAGAGCGTGACGGCGGTGGAAAGCGTCACCGCGAACTGACGGTACAACTCGCCGACAATCCCCGGCAGGAGTGCCACCGGCACAAACACCGCCAGCAGCACCAGCGTCGTGGCAATCACCGGCCCGGCAATCTGGCGCAGCGCCAGCGCGGTCGCCGCCGTGCGGCTCTGCCCTTCCGCCATCAGCGTTTCGACGCTCTCCACCACCACAATGGCGTCATCCACCACCATGGTCAGCGCCAGAATAATAGCGAACAGGCTCAGCGTGTTGGCGGAGTAACCGAGCGTGTAGAGCACCGCAAAGGTGCCCACCAGCGACACCGGAATGGCAAGCGCGACAATCAGCGTCGCGCGCCAGCTTTGCAGGAACAGGGATACGACGACCACAACGGCCAGCATGGTCAGCGCCAGCGAGACGCCGATCTCTTTAATGGTCGCGGCAACGAAGGTGGTGGTGTCGAACTTCACTTCATAAGTGAGATCGTCCGGGAAACGCGCGGACAAACGCTCCAGCTCGACGCGCACCGCGTCGGCCACACGCAGGGCGTTGGCGGACGGCGTCGGGTAGATGCCGAGATAGGCAGAATCATGCCCGTTCAACTGCGCGCCGGAGCTGTAGCTGCGCGAGCCAAGCTCGATGGTTGCGACATCCTTCAGGCGCACCAGTTGGCCCATCTCGCCCGCGCGGATAATGATGTCGGCAAAGTCTTCGGCCTGGTTTAAACGTCCCAGCCCGTTGATGGTCAGGGTCTGCTGCTGGCCGTTAAATACCGGCGGCGTGCCGACCTGACCTGCTGCCCCCTGCACATTCTGCTCGCGCAGCGCCTGCGCCACATCGTCGGTGGTGACGTTCAGGGCGTTCATGCGGTCAGGACGCAGCCAGATACGCATGCTGTAGTCCCGCGCGCCAAACATCTGCACCTGCCCGACGCCCGGCAGGCGAGACAGCGCCTCGCGCACCTGGGTGCTGGCATAGTTGCTGACAAACAGCGGCGTGTGGGTGTTGTCTGGTGAGTAAAGACTTACCCCCATCATCAGATTGGTGGCGCGCTTGCGCACCTGCACGCCGTTTTGCTGCGCCTCGGTCGGCAGCTGCGCCACGGCCTGCGCCACGCGGTTTTGCACGTCGATGGCGGCGAGATCCGGATCGGTGCCCGCCGCAAAGGTAATGTTCAGGCTGTAAGTGCCTTCGTCCGAACTGGTGGACTCCATATAGAGCATGTGATCCACGCCGTTAAGCTGCGTTTCCAGCGGCGTGGCGATGGCCTCTGCCACGTCAGCCGAGCTTGCGCCCGGCCACGACGCACTCACATTCACCACCGGTGGCGTGATCTGCGGGTACTGCTCAACCGGGATAATCTTCAGCGCGATGGCGCCCAGCAGGGTTATCACCAGCGCAATGACCATCGCGAAGCGCGGGCGTTTGATGAAAAACGTCAGCATGATGGCTCCTTAATTCAGTATCTGGACGGCAGCGCCTGGCTGCACGCGCTGCGCACCGTCAGTAATTGCTCGCTCACCGGGCTTCACGCCGGAGGCAATCTGGAACTGCTGGCCTATTTGCCCCGCAAGCTGAAGCGGGCGTTTTTCGGCTTTTCCGGCGGCGTTAACCACCCAGGTGAAGAACCCGTCGCCGTTCTGCTGGATCGCCGCGGCGGGAAGGGTCAGCACCGGCTGCTCGCTTGCCGGGCGCAACGTCACATTCACATTACCGCCGGGCAGCAGCTGATGGCGCGGGTTGGCGAACTCGGCGCGCAGCATCACGCTGGCGGTGCGCGGGTCGATGCGGTTGTCCACCGATGTTAGCTCGCCGCTGACGCGCTGGCCGTTGCTGTCGATCAGCGCCTGCCACGCCTCTTTCATCGCGCTGATATCCGCATGCTGTCCGGCTTTGGTGGCAAACGCGCCCTCTTCCAGCGCAAAGGCGATGCGGATGGGATCAAGCTGCACGACCTCCACCAGCACGCCGCTGGCAGGATTGACCAGGCTGCCCACGTGGAAGCTGCTGTGCCCCACGCGGCCGTCAATCGGCGAGGTGATGCGGGTATAAGCCAGAGTGACGTTGCGGGTGTCGAGCCGGGCTTTGGCCTGCTCCAGCGCAGCACTGGCAACGTCGCGCTGCATGCGAGCATTGTCCACATCGTGGCGGCTAATGGCGTTGTTGCTGCCCAGGCTTTCAAAGCGGGAAAGCTGCTGCTGCGCCTGACGCAGTGTGGCTTCAGCGCTTTTAACTTCGGCCTGCGCAAGACGCAGGGCAGCGCGCGGCTCGGCATCGTCCAGCTCAAACAGCACATCGCCTTTTTTCACATACTGCCCGTCGCGGAAGTTGATGTGGGTGATAACCCCCTCCGTGCGGGCGCGCAGCTCAACGGTGTGAATGGCTTCGATGCGGCCCGGTATCTGGCGCTCGGCGGCATGGGCGGTCTGCTCCACGGTCGCGACGCGAACGGGAATGGCGGCGGCGAATGCGGGTGGCAAGGTGCAGACGAGGAGTGCGAACAGGAGCGGGAATTTCATAAACAAGTACCTCAGTGTTTCCCCTCACCCCGGCCCTCTCCCAAAAGGAGAGGGAGGTCAGCGTTCCCTCTCCCTGTGGGAGAGGGTTAGGGTGAGGGCAAAAAGTTATGCAGCCTTACGGAACCTGCGGGTCAGTCGCTTCTCGATTTCGACGACGAAGAACATCACGCCCGCAACCGCCAGAGTGACAAACCAGTAGCGCAGCGGCAGCGCTTCGGTGCCAAACAGCATCTGCATAAACGGCAGGTAGATAATCGCCGCCTGGAGCAGGAACAGCACGCCCGTTACCAGCCAGATCCCTTTGTTCGCCAGCAGACCACGGTTCAGGGAGAACCCGTCAGTATTACGGCAGTTGATCATGTACACCCACTGGGCACAGACCAGCATCTGCAGCAGCACGGTGCGGATGAACTCCGCGCTGTGGCCGCGCGGGGCGAGCCAGGCTTCCAGCGCAAAGGCGGCGATGGCAATCATGGTGCCGACGAAGGCCACGCGCCATACGGCATAGGCATCCATTACGTGCTGGCCGGTCTGACGCGGCGGGCGGCGCATGATGTTGCGCTCGGCGGCTTCAAAAGCCAGGCCGAAGGAGAGCGTGGCGGAGGTCGCCATGTTCATCCACAGAATCAGCACTGGCGTCAGCGGAATGATGTTCCCCGCCAGCAGCGCAATCACAATCAGCAGACCCTGCGCCAGGTTAGTCGGCATGATGAACAGAATCGTCTTCTTCAGGTTGTCGTAAACACGACGCCCCTCTTTCACCGCGCTGGCGATGGTGGCGAAGTTATCGTCCGTCAGAACCATATCCGCCGCCTCTTTGGTCACTTCCGTGCCTTTGATACCCATGGCGATGCCCACGTCAGCCTGGCGCAGCGCCGGAGCGTCATTCACACCGTCGCCGGTCATGCCGACGATTTCGCCTTTGTCCTGCAACGCTTTTACCAGGCGCAGCTTATGCTCCGGGCTGGTACGGGCGAAGATGTCATATTTCACCGCCGCTTCCGCGAGTTCGGCGTCGTCCATCTTCTCAAGCTGGTAGCCAGTCACCGCCTGCTCGCTGTTGGTGATCCCCAGCATCTGGCCGATGCTCATGGCCGTTTGCGGGTGATCGCCGGTGATCATCTTCACGCGGATACCGGCCTGCTGGCAGGCGTTAATTGCATCAATCGCTTCCGGACGGGGCGGGTCCATCATCCCGGCGATGCCGAGGAAGATCAGGCCGTGGCTCAGGTCGTCGTGAGTTAATGCCTGCTCACCGTTCGCTGGCTTGAACGCCGCAGCAACCATGCGCAGCCCCTGGCGCGCATAACGCTCCATCTCGGTTTCCCAGTACGCGCGGTTGAAGGTTTCTGCGCCGTTACGGGTCTGCTGCTGAGCACACAGGGCAAAAATCACGTCCGGCGCGCCGGTGATCAAAATCTGCTCCTCACCGCCAATCTGGTAGTGGGTGCTCATGTACTTGTACTGTGAGTCGAACGGGATCTTGTTAACCAGCGAGGTCATGACCGGCGTGAGCCTGGCTTTCGCTGCCAGCACCTTCAGCGCGCCCTCGGTTGGCCCACCGGTGATGCCCCACAGACCGCGCTCGTCCTGAATCAGCTGGCTGTCGTTACACAGATCGATAGTGCGCAGGTACTGCTCCAGCACGGTGCCCGGCTGGATCAGCACCGGCTCGTCGCTGCCTTCCAGGTAGATATTGCCCACTGGCTCGTAGCTGTTGCCGTCCACGCGATAGCACGTATCGGCGGTGATGATGGCTTTCACCGTCATCTCGTTCATGGTCAGGGTGCCGGTTTTATCCGAGCAGACCACGGTCATTGCGCCCAACGTTTCGACCGTCGGCAGCTTGCGGATAATGGCTCGCTTACGCGCCATCGCCTGCACGCCGAGGGAGAGAATAATGGAGATAATCGCGGGCAGACCTTCCGGTACAGACGCAACCGCCAGGCTAATCAGGGAGAGCAGCAGCTCACCCATTGGGATCTCGCGGAACACCAGGCTGAAGATAAACAGCGCAGCCATCATCGCCAGAATAATGGCGAAGATCGCTTTACCCAGTTTGTCCATCTGCACCAGCAACGGTGTACGGTGTTTTTCGATGCCCGCCATCATCTGGTTAATGTGGCCGAGTTCGGTCTCCTGCCCGGTGGCAATCACCACGCCGACACCACCGCCCGCGCTCACGGTTGTACCGGAGAACACCAGGTTGGTGCGGTCGCCCAGCGGTAATTCACCACTCAGCGGATTAATGTGTTTATCCACCACGGTGGATTCACCGGTGAGAATCGCCTCTTCCACGCGTAAATTATGCGCTTCAATTAACCGCATATCCGCCGGAATACGATCCCCCGCGCGCAGGACAATAATATCGCCCGGAACTATTTCAGTCGTTGGTATTGTTTCATGGCTGCCATTACGAATAACGCGCGCATCGCTGGAGAGCATATTGCGAATACTCTGCAGGGATTTTTCCGCGTTGCTTTCCTGAATGTGTCCAATTAATGCGTTAATGACCGCCACGCCCAGAATAACCAGGGTATCAACCCAGTGTCCCATTACCGCCGTTAATACGGCAGCCGCCAGCAGAACGTAAATCAGCACATCGTTAAAATGCGCCAGAAAACGCAGCCAGGCCGGTTTGCCTTTTTTCTCGGGTAACGCATTCGGGCCATGCTTTTGCAGGCGCGCCTGCGCTTCAGCGCGGTCCAGCCCATTCGGTTGGCTCTGCTTGTGAGCAAGCACTTGCTCTACGGTCTGCTGGTAGGCCAGCCCGTCTGCGGGTGGCATATTCTGAGAGTTAATCATTTTGGTCATTGTATTTTTCCTTCAATTTCCGGTGGTCGGAAGCCTGAATTCCTTTCTGGCTTTAATAAATTCATTTTTAAGGCTTGCGGGTTAATTTGATCTACCGCAATATAATGATTGCCGGGTTATTCAAAACTGCTTAAAACTAATTCAATGACCTGATTTTTACAAAATATGTCTAAACCAAAACTAAACGAGGAGGAAGCATGTTTGGCATTTATCGCGGACGGCGTCTGGCGTTATACATTATCGCTGCCATTGTTATTGCAACGTTAATTGGATATAGCACGTATACGTTTGTAAAATTATTTTCCTGAGGAGAACATATATTTACATAACGAGAGCGCAATTTAATCGTCACGGATAAATTATTCTTTTTCTGTTATTCAGAAGCAGAAATGAGGGGGATTTTTTATCAAAAATCGCATGCCGGGTTTATATTGCTTTACGTTACATTATGCCCGACAATCGCTTTTTTAACTGACGATTAACATTAAGATGAAACACCCGTTAGAATCGCTGCTCACTGCGGGGGGCATTTTATTGCTGGCCCTGATCTCCTGCCTCCTGTTACCCGCGCCGTCGCTCGGTCTGGTACTGGCGCAGAAACTGATGACGACCTTCCATATGGTCGATCTCAACCAGCTCTACACCATACTGTTCTGCCTGTGGTTTTTAGTGCTCGGCACAATCGAATTCTTCGTTCTGCGTTTCGTCTGGCGTCGCTGGTTTTCACTGGCGTCGTAAGCCGGTGAAATCACGCATGCCGTGGATCAGCGCCTCACACCAGGCGGCATAATCATGGCCGCTGGACCACGGGTGGAAACTGACGCGATAGCCTTTCTCCCGCAAGACCTGTTCGAAATCCTGCGTGGTGCGGTAGATGCCGCCACCCGCGCCCGTGGTTTCAAACTTTCCGGCCTGTAACCAGAAGCGCACCGGATACAGCGGCGACTGCTGATACTGGCGCGTCAGCCAGCCGGGCGCTTCACCTTTCGGTGCCCACCAGTACGAGCCTGAAAGACTCAGTACGTTGCCAAACAGACGCGGATAGCGCAGCGCGATCCAGGACGACGCAATCCCGCCATAGCTGGAACCCGCCAGCACCGTTTTTTGCCGCTGCATTGCAATCCCCTGCCGACGTAGCCACGGCAGCAGTTCATGCGCCATAAAGTCGGCAAAATCCGCATTGGGCGGCAGCTCTTTGCCGCGACGGGCATAATCGAGACTGTCGATAAACACCACGTTAACGGGCGGAAGATGATGGCGGGCAATCAGACCATCCAGCACATTGGCGAAGTGGTACTCATCCTGATAGATCTGCCCGTCGAACAGCATGAGCGTCCAGCGCGCAGGCTGCGCGCCGCGCGGTTTGTAAATCATCACTTCGCGGGAATTGCCGAGGATTCTGCTGGCAAACATCTGGCGGCTCAGCGTGCCGTGCACCAGCGGCTGTGACGTGGCCTGCACGGAACAGTAGCGTGTCGGGCTGAGATCGAGCAGCGAATAGCGGTTCCAGCGATCCGCTTTCTGTTCGCCAAAGGTGTTCGGGTTAAGCGGATCGGCCTGCGCACTCACCAGGATCGCGCGGCGTTGCTCACGCGGTGAACCGTCTATCAACGGTACATCCGGCGCAAGTTTGTACTGCATTACCGTATCGGCAGGCACCACGTAGCTGCGGAACCAGACATCGCTTTTCCCCAGTCGGAACAGCGGATCGTGGTCCCCCGCCGGCGAGCCGAGAATAAAGACGTTATCCCGCGCGCCGCGCCACAGGAAAGTAACACGTTTATGTCCTGCATCCACCGGCTCCACCATCGGCGTTCCCTGCCGAATCTGCGCCTGCCAGAACGCATCAGTGCTCCCACCGGCAGCAATCGTTTTTGCCAGCGCCTGCAGCGTCGGGCTTTCAGGCTCCAGCATTTGTACGCGTGGTAACGCGGAGGTCTCTTTCATTCTCCACTGAAAACGCCACGGCTTGCCCGCCTCTCCATGCAACACCAGCGAGGTGCTCTGCCGTACCGGGAGGGCAAAAAGGAGGGTGTGTTCACCGTCTGCGGGACCATTTTCAACCAGCGTGCGGATACGGCGGTTTTGCGCGTCCAGCAGGCGGGCATCGGTTACGCCATTGAGGGTGGCTGAGACATAGTTTTCAGTCAGCTCGGGCAGCACAAAGCAAACTTCGCCGCTGGCATCAAATTTTCCCTGTACATCTCCCTGGAGGGAAGAGTGTTCACACGTTGCTGCCACCGCAGGCAGCGTACCGATCCCTAACAGCAACCCACTCCATGCCCTTTTCATTAATGCCCGTTCCCCGCCTAAATTTGTAAACAACGCTAATGCAAATGGTAATAATTTGCAATATCATCTAGGCCGTTTTACCGGTGTTTTTATGGCGATAGCAACCAAGGACGTATAATAAAAATGTTTAAAAATAATAAGTTAATTCAACTCTGGCTTTTGAGTCTGGCTGCGGCCAGCGTGACGGCTCAGGCCGAAACCAAAGAAGAAACCATTACGGTGACGCAGGGTGTAAGTGAAGAACCCACCGCGCCCGTAAAGGGGATCGTGGCAACCAAAACCCTTTCCGCGACCAAGACCAGCGCAGAGATCGTGAAGACGCCGCAGTCGGTGTCGGTGATCACCCGCGATCAGATGAAGATGCAGGACGTGACGTCCGTATCGCAGGCGCTGCGTTACTCCGCTGGCGTTTTTACCGAGTACCGCGGATCGTCCAACCGTAACGATGAAGTGTTTGTGCGTGGCTTTAGCTACGTACCGAAATTCCTCGACGGTCTGAGCTTCGGCGCAACGGCCTCTTCCCAGACGGGCGCGATTGATCCGTGGCTGCTGGAACGGGTGGAGCTGGTACGTGGCCCGGCGTCCGTGCTGTTTGGTCAGGTCAATCCGGGCGGGCTTATCAGCATGACCAGCAAACGACCGACCACCGAATCCATCCACAACGTCCAGTTCCGCACCGGTAACAACGACCTGGCAGAAGGCGCGTTTGATTTCGGTGGTAAGCTCAGCGATGACGGGCGCGTGCTTTATCGCGTCAACGGTATCGCCCGCACCCAGCATAATCAGGTGGACGATTACAAAGAGACACGAATGGCGATTGCCCCGGCGATCACCTGGTATCCGAACGATCAGACCCGTTTTACGCTGCTGAGCAGTTATCAGAAAGATCCGGATGCGGGCTACCGTAACTTCCTCCCCGCGTATGGCACGTTGAAGAGCGCGAATGGCAAATACATTCCACGCGACTTTAACGTCAGCGATCCGGATTATGATCAGTCCTGGCGCGAGCAGACGATGATCGGTTACGAGCTGGAACACCAGTTTGCCGATAACCTCACCTTCCGCCAGAACGCGCGTTACGCCACCATTAAGCAAAAATACCGCTACCTGGTTTACGCTAACAGCGCCGCTGACAGCACAGTGCTGACCCGCCGCGCCCAGCACGAGGAGCGCACCACCAATGAGTTTGGCCTCGATAATCAGCTTGAGTATCTGGTGAATACGGGTAACGTCAGCCATACCCTGCTTGGCGGCATCGACTACAAGAGCAGCAAAGATAAACAGCTGCTGGAACGCGGAAGCGGCTCACAGTATGACCTCGACTGGACAAACCCGGTGTACGGCGTGAACGTCGATGAAAGCACCTTCAGCACCGCCACCGACGAACAGCAAAACCTCGACCAGATGGGCCTGTATCTGCAGGATCAGATAAGCTGGAATAACTGGGAATGGCTGGTTTCCGGGCGTTATGACTGGAGCGAAGTGCGCACTAACGACTTCACCGATAACAGCGTTACCCAGCAGAACGACAGCAAATTCACGTGGCGTACCGGGCTGCTGTATGCGTTCGACTTTGGCCTGTCGCCCTATATTAGCTACAGCACCTCGTTCGAACCGAATCTGCAGACCAACCGTGCGCCAGGCGTAGGGCCGTTTAAACCGACTACCGGAGAGCAGACGGAAATCGGGCTGAAGTATCAGCCGGTTGATACCACGCTGATGACCCTTGCCCTCTACGATTTAACCCAGGACAACGTCGCGACCTACAATAGCGCCGAAGGCTGGTTTGAAAACGCGGGCAAAGTGCGTTCGAAAGGCGTTGAGGCGGAGATCCACTCCACGCTGATGGACAATATCAACCTGATTGGCTCGTACACGTACACGGATGCAAAAACCCGGAGCACGACGGTGGCAGGGACAGAAGGCAAAACCCCCGCGCGTATCCCAACGCATATGGCATCGGCTTTCGCCAGCTACACCATTCCTGGCGGCGCGCTGAAGAGCCTGACCGCAGGCGTGGGAATGCGTTACATCGGCACCAGCTACGGCGATGCAAAGAACACGTTCAAGGTGCCGTCGGTGGATTTGTATGATGCGATGGTGAGCTACGATCTGGGCGAGATGAACAGCAGCCTGAAAGGGGCGAGCGTGCAGTTTAATGTCAATAACGTGGCGGATACGAAGTATGTCGCGTCGTGTGCAAGCGATACGGCGTGCTTCTACGGGATTGGCCGCACGGTAACGGCGACGGTGAATTATCGCTGGTAAGCCAACAAAAAAGCCGGGTGGCGGCTGCGCCTTACCCGGCCTACGTTCGCAATGTTTGTAAGCCCGGTAAGGCGTAGCCGCCACCGGGCGAAAACAACTCAGTGCGCCCGGCTGTGATTCTCTTTGCGATATGCCCCAGGCGGCTGGTTGAACGTTCGCGTAAAGATGCGCGTAAAGGTCTGCTGCGAGTCAAACCCGTAACGCAGGCAGATGTCATACACGCGTTCGTCCGATTCACGCAAATCGCGCGCCGCCAGCAGTAGCTTACGTTCGCGGATATAGCGTCCCAGACTTTCACCTTTATATTGCATAAACAGCCGCTGCAGGTGCCACTTCGAGTAGCCCGCATGGCGGGCAATCTCTTCAATGCGTAACGGCTGATGCAGGTTGTCGTCGATCCACTCGACAATGGTGTCGATGACTTGAGCGGAAATGGTCATGCTGCTCTCCCCTTCTGCTTCTCGGTTGATCATTATTCCCACCATGCGCGAAACTGTTGGGTGGTATCACTCACCCGGACGGGCTCGCCCAGTTCCGGCGTCAACAGGCGATAACGTTTGTCCTTGCTGGCTTTTGCCAGCTGGATCAGCGGATCGTTCCAGGTATGTTTCGCCAGCACAAAGCGCCCGTTATGCCCTGGCACCACCGCTCTGGCATTGAGATCTGCGGAGGCCTGCGCCGTTTCAGCTGGCAGCATGTGGATGTACTTCCAGTCCTGGTCGTACTGGCCGTTTTCCATAATGGCGAGATCCACCTCGCCAAACTGCTCACCGATGGCTCTGAAATGCGGGCCATAACCGGAGTCGCCACTGTAGTAAACCTTCTGCTCGGGCGTAACGAACATAAAGCTGCCCCACAGCGTCTGGTCGCGCTTGATGCCGCGCCCGGAAAAGTGACGTGCAGGAAGCACGTGAACCGTCAGCTCTTCGCTGATGCGCACGGACTGATTCCAGTCGCGCTCGTCGATAATCTCAGGATTCATACCCCAGTAACGCAGGTGTGAACCGACGCCCAGCGGGGTGACCACACGTTTCACCTTTGGCAGCAAAGCCCTGATGGTGGCGTAATCCAGATGGTCGTAGTGATCGTGAGAGATAATCAGCAGATCGATCTCCGGCATGCTTTCCGCATGCCACGGGTATTCCCCGGCGAACGCCTTGTTAAGGAACGAGAACGGCGCAGCGTAGTTGCCGAGCACCGGATCGATCAGGATACGTTTGCCTGCCAGCTGCATATACCAGGAGGAGTGGCCGAGCCACACCAGTGTGTCTTGCGCCAGCGGCAGGCTCGCCAGATCGGTGTTAACCAGCGGCAGCGGCTGCGCCGGACGGGCATTTTCGGTTTTGCGGGTCAGGAATTGCCACCACGCCACCAGCATATTTTGTTGCCCGGTAAAACCCGGCGTCGGCAGCGTATTGTGAAACTTGCCGTCCCGATACTGCGGAGAGGCTTCCACTTCCGTGAGCTGCGCACCCTGCGGTGGCTGGCCAAATCCGGCATTCAGGATAAAAGGTAAACTCGCAGCTGAAGCAATAATCATGACAAACACCACGCAGATGAATAGAGGCTTTTTCATTTCCTGACCCGGCTTCGCGCCCCTTCCGATGGTTTGCGCGGGTTGAACTTGATTATGAGTGAGTAAGCACTCATTATAGATACGATGAATATATCGTCAAGATGTTTTCGATCTTTGACATTCCGCGTTGCAGCGGTATGACACGCATGATTCAATGTGTTTTTTTACAATTAAGAGGAGGGGATTTTTAGTGGCACGTCCAAAGAGTGAAGATAAAAAACAGGCCTTACTGGAAGCGGCAACCGCGGCATTTGCTCAGTCTGGCATTGCGGCTTCAACGGCGTTGATTGCCCGTAATGCGGGTGTCGCTGAAGGCACACTGTTTCGCTACTTTGCTACCAAAGACGATCTGCTGAACGCCCTCTATCTGCATCTGAAGCAGGATCTTTGCCAGACTATGCTGGCGAACCTCGATCGCTCTATTACGCTTCCGAAAGAACATACCCGTAATATCTGGAATAGCTATGTGGACTGGGGCATTCGTAACCCAATCGCTCACGGCGCGATCCGCCAGCTCGGTGTGAGCGAGAAAATCTCGAAAGAGACCGAACAGGCGGTTCACGATATGTTCCCGGAGCTGAATGAACTGTGCCGCCGCTCGGTACGCCAGGTATTTATGTCCGACGAGTTTCGCACCTTTGGCGATGCGATTTTCTTATCGCTGGCCGAAACCACGATGGAATTTGCCACCCGCGATCCTTCCCGCGCCGTCGATTTTAAAGCGCTCGGCTTTGAAGCCATGTGGCGGGCGCTCGCCATAGAGGGTAAAGATGGAGAGTAAATCTTTACAGGAGCACGCCAGACGCGTGGCGCTGGAGCTGCCATTCACGGAACACTGCTGGCCGTTTGGCCCGGAGTTCGATGTCTTTAAAGTGGGTGGAAAGATTTTTATGATTATGGCCGCCGCTCACGGGCGGCCTCACGTCAGCCTGAAATCTGAGCCGGAAAAATCGCTGCTCAATCAACAGATTTATCGGGGCATTGAGCCTGGCTATCACCTCAATAAAAAACACTGGATTTCGCTCTACGGCACCGACGACATTACGCCGGAGCTGGTCACGGATCTTATCCATGAGTCGTGGGATCTGGTCGTCGATAAGCTGCCGAAAAAAGACCAGAAGTGGATACGCCCGGCCTGATTGTTCGTCTGTGCCGAACAGTGTAAGCGCTCGAATTGCACTTATCTTTTGCCGCTTCGCGCGGTAATCTGCTTTCCTTTCGCGCCCGTGTGCGGGCGAATTTCATCACCAGGAGTTGTTATGGATATCATTTCTGTCGCGCTGAAACGCCACTCTACCAAGGCGTTTGACGCAAGCAAAAAACTGACCGTGGAAGAAGCGGAAAAAATGAAAACCCTGCTACAGTACAGCCCGTCCAGCACCAATTCCCAGCCGTGGCACTTTATTGTTGCCAGCACCGAGGAAGGTAAAGCGCGTGTGGCGAAATCCGCAGCGGGTACCTACGTGTTCAACGAACGCAAAATGCTGGACGCTTCTCACGTGGTGGTGTTCTGCGCAAAAACCGCGATGGACGATGCGTGGCTGGATCGCGTGATTGACCAGGAAGAAGCCGATGGCCGCTTTGCGACGCCGGAAGCGAAAGCCGCCAACAACAAAGGCCGCCACTACTTCGCCGATATGCACCGTGTCGACCTGAAAGATGACGACCAGTGGATGGCAAAACAGGTTTACCTGAACGTCGGTAACTTCCTGCTGGGCGTGGCCGCGATGGGCCTGGACGCAGTGCCGATTGAAGGCTTCGACGCGGCTATCCTTGATGAAGAGTTTGGCCTGAAAGAGAAAGGCTTCACCAGCCTGGTGGTGGTGCCGGTTGGGCACCACAGCGTGGAAGATTTCAACGCCACGCTGCCGAAGTCTCGCCTGCCGCTGAGCACGGTTGTGACGGAGTGCTAATGAAAACGGGCCGCTGCATGCGGCCCGTTACGTTTTACTGATGACCAGCCTGCGATGCGGATGGACACCACGATCGCTACCCCAGGCAAAAGCAATCCAGCGTTCTTCAAGCTCAGCGTAAGAATTTACGGGCGTTAACGTCCACTCTTCTCCCACCGTACCGTCTGCCACGCGAATGCGATAGTTCATAGTAAACGCCCAGTCGATCATGAGCAGCCAGAATCGCTGTCCGTCTCCCGTTTGCTCGCCGTCCGAAACAACGATGTCATATTCACTTAGCAGCCACTGAAAAAAGAGTTGCGGTAACCCGCTTATCACGCGCTGATGTACGGCGCGCGGAGTACGCCACACCATCACCTGCGTGGCGGCCCCATGAGGATAGGTAATTTCGTTGTGAAACGTCAGCTTCACTGCATAAGCGGTGTAGGGCTTGCCGTCGTCGGTTGTCACGAGACGGTATTCATCGCCATAACGTGATTTTAAAAGTCGGTATCCGACAGGCAGCAGAAACCCCGGCAGATGGAAATCCTCCGTGCCTCGCGCCAGGAACGCTTCGGTGTGTTCGACGTTTCGGGAGATAAGGCCGAGTTTTTGGCTGAAGTCTGCGGAATCAATCATCAGTGGCGACATGGGTGGTTTCTCATCGCGTGAGTATAGACGACTTAACACTTCATCGAAATCATGACGATTTAGTCGGTTGGTTTAATTAAACCTCACCTTACGCCTGTCTCAGCCACTTAGCAGAAGAGGCTCTGATTCCCTGAAAGCGCCTCGCAAAAACTTATTTCCCCTGCTCCGCCAGCCATGCCATCGCCCTCTCTCCCGCCTCATCCACCGGTAAATAGACCAGCAACCGCGATCCGTTTCGCGGCGCAGAGTACCAGTACATCTGCTGCAAATTAAAATCACCCAGTTCAGGATGAGTAAACAGCTTGAGCTGGTTCTCCACCCCGCGAACGTCGTTGCGCTGGTGCCACAGGGCTTTGAACTCTTCAGACACCGCAAAGAAGCGGGCCAGCTTCGCTTCCCACTGCGGGTCGCCCCGGTGCTCCGCCATCGCCGCACGGAAGTAGGAGACAAAAATGGGCAGTACATCGTCGCGTTTGCCAAGGCGTGCGCGCCACGCCGGATGGGTGAGGAACAGGTAGATACAGTTACGGTCTTCCGGCGGAATTTCATTGAAATCGACGCCCATCAGATGGCCGAAGCTGTCGTTCCACGCCACGATGTCGAAATTGGGTTTCTGGATACTGGCAGGTTTCGGCATCAGGGTGTCGAGCAGGCGGCGCGTGCCTTCGCTGATCCCCTCGCAGCAGATTGCCTGTGGCGCTTCACCTGGTGGCAAACCCGCCAGAACGAACAAATGTCGGGTTTCCGTCGGCGTACACTGCAGCGCTTTCGCCACTGCAGCCATCACCGCGCTCGATGGATTGACGTCCCTGCCCTGCTCAAGCCAGGTGTACCAGGTGACGCCCACATCCGCCAGCAGGGCCACCTCTTCACGACGCAGCCCCGGTGTGCGACGGCGGCCGCTGCGCGGTAAGCCGAGGCGCTGCGGATCGAGGCTTTCACGACGGGCGCGTAAAAATGCCCCAAGCTGCTTTCGGGTGTCATCCTTGAGTGAGGTGACAGGTTCAGACATCAGCGCCATAAATCCCCCTGCATGGTAGTGTCAGTACCAGTATAAGCAAGAACTGGTACTCGTTTATCAGATGGTTGATGCTACGTCTCTAAGCTGTTTGACGCAATGGAGTTACCATGAATACGTCAGTTGTTTCACCGGGTCGTGCAGGCCTGATATTGCTGTTAACCGGCCAGATGCTGCCGCTGATTGATACCTCAATTACCAACGTGGCGCTGGATTCCATCACCCATTCTTTACATGCCACCGCCACCGAGCTGGAACTGATTGTCGCGCTCTACGGCGTGGCCTTCGCCGTCTGCCTGGCGCTCGGCAGCAAGCTGGGGGATAACCTCGGCCGCCGTCGTCTGTTTATGTGGGGCGTGGCGAGCTTTGGTCTGGCCTCGCTGCTGTGCGGTATGGCGGGTAATATTGAACAGTTGCTTGCCGCGCGTATCGTCCAGGGCGCAGGGGCGGCGCTGATCATGCCGCAAATTCTTGCCACACTGCATGTGACGCTAAAAGGCACCGCCCATGCGAAAGCGATTAGCCTGTTTGGCGGCATTGGCGGCATCGCGTTTATCGTGGGGCAGATGGGCGGCGGCTGGCTGGTCTCGGCGGATATCGCCGGGCTGGGCTGGCGTAACGCCTTCTTTATCAACGTGCCTGTCTGCATGGTGGTGCTCGCGCTGAGCCGCCGCTACGTGCCGGAAACCCGCCGCGATGCCCGGTCACGCATCGACTGGACCGGCACCGGACTGCTGGCGATTATCCTCTGCTGCCTGCTGTTCCCGATGGCGCTTGGCCCGCAGTGGCACTGGTCATGGCCGCTGAAGGCTATGCTTCTCGCCATTATTCCGCTGGCCTATTTGATGGTGCTGAATGCGCGTAAAAAAGAGCGCGAGGACGCTCACCCGCTGATCCCCCCGCGCCTGCTGCAGCTTCACAGCATCCGTTTTGGCGTACTGATTGCGATGCTCTTTTTCAGCGTCTGGTCCGGGTTTATGTTCTGTATGGCGCTCACCATGCAGACCGGTCTGGGGATGGCACCGTGGCAGTCGGGGAACAGTTTTATTGCGCTTGGCGTAACGTACTTTATTTCTGCGTGGTTTGCCCCGCGCCTGATTGCCCGCTATAGCACCAGCACCATTCTGCTCACGGGCCTGGCGATCCAGATTATGGGTCTGCTGGCGCTGATCGCCACCTTCCGCCTCTGGGGGATGACGAATACCGCGCTGACGCTGGCTCCGGCAACCGGGCTGATCGGTTACGGGCAGGCGCTGATTGTAAACAGTTTCTACCGCATCGGGATGCGCGATATCCAGCCAGACGATGCCGGTGCCGCGAGCGCAATTTTGAGCACGCTTCAGCAGGCGGCACTCGGTCTTGGTCCGGCTATTTTCGGGGCGATTTTGCTGCATGCGCTGCAGAATCATCACGGAGATTATACTCAGGCGATAACGGTTTTCCTGGCGGTTGAAACGGGGATGATGATCGTGCTGGCGCTGGCGACGCTGCGTATGCGCCATCGTCTCTGTTTACCGGTGGTAAAGACCTGTCACGCGTCCAGATAACCCCTCCGAATTTGCATAATAGATCCGCAGCCGCCATTATGGGGCTGCATCAATACAGGAGACGTTATGCAGGAATTAATTGCTCAGGTTGAAGAGTTAGGCATTGAAATTAATCACACCACCTCTTTAGTGATTATCTTTGGTATTATTTTTCTTACCGCCGTTATTGTTCATTTTATTCTGCACAAAGTGGTATTGCGGGCTTTTGAGAAGCGTGCGCAGGCCAGCAGCCATTTGTGGCTGCAAATCATTACTCAGAATAAATTATTTCACCGTCTGGCCTTTACCCTGCAGGGGATAATCGTCAACGTTCAGGCGGTATTGTGGCTGCAAAGAGGCAGCGAAGCAGCAGAAATACTTACCACCTGCGCAAAGCTGTGGGTAATGGTGTATGCCCTGCTCTCCTTCTTCTCGCTGCTGGACGTCATTTTTAATCTGTCACAGAAAATGGCCACTGCGTCACAGCTGCCGCTAAAAGGGATATTTCAGGGCATCAAGCTGGTGAGCGCGATCCTGGTGGGGATTTTGATTATCTCCCTGCTGATCGGTCAGTCCCCGGCGATTCTGATCAGCGGTCTGGGTGCGATGGCTGCCGTTCTGATGTTGGTCTTTAAAGACCCGATACTCGGGCTTGTGGCGGGTATTCAGCTCTCCGCTAACGATATGCTGAAGCTCGGCGACTGGCTGGAGATGCCGAAATACGGCGCGAACGGCACGGTGACGGACATCGGCCTGACCACCGTTAAAGTGCGCAATTTCGATAACACCATCACCACCATTCCAACCTGGGCGCTGGTGTCCGACGCCTTTATCAACTGGAGCGGCATGTCGGCCTCCGGCGGGCGACGCATTAAGCGCAGCCTGAATATCGATACCACCAGCATTCATTTCCTTGACGAGCAGGAACAGCAGAAGCTGATTCAGGCGAAACTGCTTAAGCCTTATCTGGCCGCGCGTCATGAGGAAATTACGCTGTGGAATCAGGAAAACGGCGAAGGGGAATCGGTATTAAACCTGCGCAAGATGACCAATATCGGCACCTTCCGCGCCTATCTGAATGAATACCTGCGAAGTCATCCGCGTATTCGTAACGATATGACGTTAATGGTGCGTCAGCTCGCGCCGGATGCCAACGGTCTGCCGATTGAAATATATGCTTTCACCAACACGGTGATCTGGGCAGAATATGAAGAGATTCAGGCCGATATCTTTGACCATATTTTCGCGGTAGTGGATGAATTTGGGCTGCGCATTCACCAGACACCCACCGGGAACGATATTCGCTCGCTGGCTGGCGTACTGGCGAAATAATCAGGCACTGGCGCGGGAAATAAAGCGCCAGTCCATCATCACCCTTTCCGTGGGCGCATCCGGGTTGTCGATTTTATTCAGTAAAAGTTCGACCGCCTTGCGCCCGATATCACGCGATGGCTGCTCAATAGTGGTGAGCGAAATCATCTCCGCCAGTTCCGTACCGTCAAAACCGACAACCGCAATATCCTCCGGCACGCGTAATCCCGCCTGCTGAATGGCACGCAATGCGCCTGCCGCCAGCGTATCGGAAACGGCAAATACCGCATCAGGTGGGTTCTCTTCCAGTAATTTTTGCATCGCTGCCATGCCTGCACTGGAGCTGAGATCGCTGGCGTATTCCACGGCCTGATACGCCAGATCCCGCAGGTGGATCACGCTTTTATAGCCACGTTCGCGCAGGCGGGCATATTTGTAGCTGAGGTCGTGGTTAATCAGCGCGATGCGTGTGCGCCCGCCGTCGGCAAGCTGACTGACAACGTGCTGTGAAGCGTCCACATCGTTAATGCCCACACAGGAGACGATACCGGCATCGGCGTATTCGGCGCACTGCACCCACGGCGCGGAACCAATCAGCGCCGCAAGTTCCGGCAGCTTCGAGAAGGCATCCATGGTGATAATCCCGTCGACGATTTTACCCGACAGCAGACTTAAGCCCGATCGGGAACGTTCGATATCCGAGCCAGAATTACACAGCAGGATGCGGTAACCATTCTTCTCGGCCTCGGCTTCAATCCCTTTTACCACTTCGGCGCAGAACGGGTTGGCGATGTTCGATACCATCACCAGGATCATATAGCTGCGGGCGGTACGTAGCTGGCGGGCCAGCAAATTGGGCTGGTAGTTACTCTCTTTGATCGCCTGCAGGACGCGCTCGCGGTTTTTCGCTTTTACGGTATCGCTGTTATTAAGCACGCGGGAAACCGTTGCCACGGACACGCCGGCAAGCTGAGCGATTTTCTGAATTGACATAGCGACGACACATCCTGCGGTTAGCGTTTTATGCAGGCTATCATAAATTTGTTGCCCGGCGAACCGGGCAAACCGTCAACGCTCCACGCGTACCCAGCGCTGCTGCTGGTGACTTTTCACTATGGCATCAATGATATACATGACGTTCGCCCCCTCGTGGAAGGTGGCAAACTGCGGCTGTTCCGGCATTTTCCCGGCCTGCACGGCGCGGTAAAACTGCGCCATCATATTTTTAAAGGCGTCAGGCCAGCCTTCGATATGCCCACCGGGGAAATGAGCGCTGTCGGCCACGTCAGGGTTCATCAGGCCAGGATCGTCGCTCAGAGTCTGATTCGCCTGCGCGCGATGGCCGATCCACAACCGTTGCGGCACCTCCTGATCCCACGCCACCGACCGCTCGCTGCCGTTGATTTCAAACGTGAGACGGTTTTTGCGTCCGGCGCTCACCTGCGAGACGCTAAAGCTGCCTTTGCTGCCGTCGTCAAAGCGGAACAACACCGAGCCGACGTCTTCAGTCGTCACCGGCTTGTCTTCATAGTGAGCGTGTTCGTCATGCGTGAACGTCTGATTGCCCGCCACGCTAGCCTTGCGCGTCGGCCAAACGATGGAGAGATCGGCCATCACCTCGGTAATACGCCGCCCGGTGACAAACTGCATCGTGTCGCACCAGTGGGAACCGATATCCGCCACCGCGCGGGACGCCCCGCCGAGCGCGGCATCCACCCGCCAGTTGTAGTCGGTTTCCAGCAACATCCAGTCCTGCAGGTAGCTGCCGTGCGAGGCAAACAGCCGCCCGACGCTGCCCGCGCGCATCATACTCGCCGCCTGGCGCACCATTGCAAACTGACGATAGACAAAGCTGACGCCGTGCACCACGCCCGCCTGCTCCGCCAGCGCCACCAGCTCGCGCGCCTCGTCCGGCGTCATACACAGCGGCTTTTCGGAAAACACATGCTTACCTGCGCGCAAAACCTGGCGGTTAATTTCCGCATGCAGGTGGTTCGGCGTGCAGTTGTGCACCACGTGCAGTTCCGGATGCGCGAGCAGTTCTTCCACGCTGCCATAGGCATGCGGCACGTTAAGCTGGCGTGCTTTTTCCTGCGCCTGAGCAAACGTGCCGTCGCACAGCGCCACCACCTGGACAAATCCAAGGCGGCGCAGCGCCTCAATATGCGCCGGGCCGATAAACCCGCTGCCGATAATGCCGACGTTAATCATGGCTACCCCCTGCCGCGAAATCATCAAACGCGCGCCCGGAGACGGGAATGATGTGGCGGCGGATAAACTCACTGCCTTCCCGTGCCCCGGTATCACCGTCTTTCAGGCAGCACTCCCACTCCAGCACCGCCCAGCCGTCGTAGTCGTACTGGGTCAGCTTGCTGAAAATGCCTTTAAAGTCGATCAGCCCGTCGCCCAGTGAGCGAAAGCGTCCGGCGCGGTTGATCCACGGCTGGTAGCCGCCATACACGCCGCTGCGTCCGTTGGGGCGGAACTCGGCATCCTTCACGTGGAAGGCTTTAATTCGCGCATGGTAGATATCAATAAATGTCAGGTAATCCATCTGTTGCAGCAGCATGTGGCTCGGGTCGTAGAGAATGTTGCAGCGCGGGTGGTTATCGACCAGCGCCAGAAAACGCTCGAAGGCCACGCCGTCGTGCAGATCTTCTCCCGGATGCAGCTCAAAGCAGACGTCCACGCCCTGCTCGTCAAAGGTATCCAGAATCGGCCGCCAGCGGTTTGCCAGTTCCTGAAATGCGTCCTGAAAACGCTGCTCGTTGTGCGGCGGCCACGGGTAGAAAAACGGCCAGGCCAGCGAGCCGGAGAAGGTGGCGTGCGCTTTCAGGCCTAATCTGGCCGAGGCGACTGCCGCCTGCTTCACTTTCTCCGTCGCCCATGCCTGCCGCGCCGTATCGTTACCACGCACAGCGGCAGGCGCGAAGTGGTCAAACGCCTCGCTGTAGACGGGGTTCACCGCCACAAGCTGCCCTTCCAGATGGGTCGACAGTTCGCTAATGACCAACCCGTGCGCTGCCAGCTTGCCCGTGATTTCATCGCAGTAGGCCTGACTCTTCGCCGCTTTCTCCACATCAAAAATATGCGGATGGTTACAGGGGATCTGCACCGCTTTGTAACCCTTAGCAGCCGCCCAGCCCGCCAGCCCGTCGAGGGTGTTGAACGGCGCTTCCCCACCGATAAACTGCGACAGAAAAATACCCGGTCCCTTAATCGTTCTCATACCACCTCCTGAACATTACGCCTTGTCATCGTCATACTTAAACGTGAGAAGGAAAATCAGTGCAATCGCCGCTGCAGCCACCGCCGGTATCCACCAGAATGTCACCCACGCCTGCGGCACAGTTTGCCCCGCCACCAGGCGGTTATAGAGCGCACCGGAAATCTGTGAGCCGAGCAGCATGCCGATGCCATAGGTGAACATCACGATCATGCTCTGGGCCTGACCTTTCACCTTTTCACCCGCCACGCGGTCGGTGTAGATAAAGCCGACCACAAAGAAGAAATCGTAGCAGACGCCGTGCAGCAGAATGCCCAGGTACAGCAAGATGCGCCCTTCCTCGCTGACGCCCAGCGCAAACATGGCGTAACGCACGAACCACGCCAGCATGCCGATCAGCAGCATATATTTCACCCCCAGACGGCGGAACAGCAGCGGAATGACCAGCATGAAGAAGATCTCGGACATCTGCCCGAAGGACATGGCGGTACTGACATCCGCAATCCCGGCATCCGCCAGATAAGAAGCGGTGTAGGCGTAGTACGTGCCGAGCGGAACGGAGATCAGCATCGCGCAGACGGAGAAGACGAAGAAATGGCGTGTTTTAAGCAGCGCGAAGGCGTCCGCACAGAAGAGATCGCGCACCTTAACGGGCAAGCCTTTCGCCGGCGCGGGCGTGTGCGGCAGAGTCAGGCTGTAGAGCGCCAGCAGCACGGAGCTGGCCGCTGCCACCTGGAAGATGGTAACGCTTGAGGCCACGCCGGTGACGCCGATGAAAATACCCGCCACGATCCAGCCGATGGTGCCAAAAACGCGCACCACCGGGAAGGTTTTATCCACGTTTGCCAGGCTGTGAAACGCGATGTTGTTGGTCAGCGCCAGCGTCGGCATGTAGCAGAGCGTGTAGCCAAACAGCAGGCCAATCAGCAACGCGCCGTTTTCAGCAATTAGCGCCCCCGGCACGAACCACAGAATTGCCGCGCCCGCCAGGTGCATCACCGCCATCACCTTCTGCGAGGCAAAGAAGCGATCTACCAGCATACCAAGCACAAACGGCGACAGAATGGAGGCGATCGGCCCGGCGGAGAACGCATCGCCAATCAGTAAAGACATGTTGTGCCGGGTCATCACCAGGCCGAGCGTGACCGACCAGCTACCCCAGATAAAAAACTGCAGAAACATCATCAGCGACAGACGCGGAACCAGCAGCCGGTGCTGCACTATCGCCTTTCCACTACTTTCAGTTGACACCATGATAAGCCTCACCCGGAAAAAGTAATCGATTACAAATCAGTTCAGATAAAAAAGTAATCGATTACAAAATAAAGATCCTGTGGATCGAAACAGAATTGGGAGGGGGGTCACGATAAAGATGTTGGGGAAGTTGCGAGATGCGTGGTAGGCCCGGTAAGTGCAGCGCCACCGGGCGTGAAGGTGGGTGCGGTCTGGTGCCCTCACCCCGACCCTCTCCCACAGGGAGAGGGTGCAAACACTAAAAACGGCAACCAGGTTGCCGTTTTGCTTTTACCTTCGAGAGAGCTTAAACGCGATAAACAGGAATACCACCCACACAGGCAGCAGCATCGCTGAAAGGCGCATCTCATCCATGGTACACATCAGCACCAGAATCAGCCCCAGGAAAGCGATACAGAGGTAGTTGCCCGCCGGATAAAGCAGCGCCTTAAACTGTGTCTCACGTCCCTTGCGACGCATCGCGGCGCGAAAGCGCAGATGCGCCAGACAGATCATGATCCAGTTCAGCAGCAGCGTGGCGACAACCAGCGCCATCAGCAGGCCAAAGGCCTCTTTCGGCAACAGATAGTTGATCAAGACCACCAGCGACGTAATAGCGCCAGAGAGAAACAGCGAATTGACCGGCACGCCGCGGCGGCTGACGCGGGTGAGGAACTTCGGCGCGTTGCCCTGTACGGAGAGGCCAAACAGCATACGGCTGTTGGAGTAAACCCCACTGTTATAGACCGACAGCGATGCTACCAGGATGACGAAGTTCAGCGCCGAAGCCACCACGTTGCTGTCCAGATCGTGGAAAATCATCACAAACGGGCTGCTGTCGGATTTCACTTCCACCCACGGATAGAGCGCCAGCAGTACCACCAGCGAACCGATATAAAACAGCAGGATACGGTACACCACCTGATTGACCGCTTTCGGGATGCTTTTATGCGGATCGCGCGCTTCAGCCGCAGTGATCCCAATCAGTTCCAGCCCGCCGAAGGAGAACATAATCACCGCCAGTGAGAGGATCAGCCCCTTCCAGCCGGTTGCCAGGAAACCGCCGTGCTGCCAGAGGTTGTCGATGGTGGCGCGCTCGCCGCCGTGACCGGAGAACAGCAGCCACAGGCCAAAGCCAATCATCCCGATGATCGCCAGTACCTTAATGAGCGCGAACCAGAACTCGGTTTCGCCATACAGACGCACGTTCACCAGGTTAACGGCGTTAATAATGATGAAGAAGGCCGCGGCCCAGATCCACGTCGGAACATCCGGGAGCCAATACTGCATATAGATGCCTGCGGCAGTCAGCTCCGCCATCCCCACCAGCACGAACATCACCCAGTAGTTCCAGCCGGAAAGGAAGCCGGCGAACGGGCCCCAGTATTTATACGCAAAGTGTGCAAACGAGCCTGAAACCGGCTCTTCGACAACCATCTCGCCGAGCTGGCGCATGATCAGGAAGGCGATAATCCCGGCGATGCCATAACCCAGCAGGACCGCCGGACCGGCCATCTGAATGGCGGGACCGATGCCGAGAAACAACCCAGTACCGATAGCGCCGCCGAGGGCAATTAACTGAATATGTCGATTTTGCAAACCACGTTGCAGCGTCGGATTCTGATCCGACGAGGCTTCAGCACGACCGTTGCCTGAAGCGGATGACGCGTCTTTCACGTCCTACCCCTGTCTCTTTTTTAGAAGGGGCACGTTTTAACACTTCATGCTGGTGGTAGCAAGGGATTGGGGCATCCATGCCCCGGATAACGAGGGTGGAACGCTTAGAACTCGTAGCCAACCGAGACCTTAAAGGTACGCGGTTCGCCCTGAGTGACGTAAGTACCGGAATCGTCTACGCTTGCCCAGTAGTTTTCATCGGTCACGTTGTCGATGCCCGCACGAAGGGTCATCTGGTTTTCGTTGTGGTTCACCGCAAAGCGATAACGCATCCCCAGGTCCAGCGTGGTATAGCTGTCGAGCTTTTTGGTATTGGCCAGGTCGGCATACTGTGTGCCGGAGTGGTTCACGCGCGCGGTGGCGGTCAGGCCCTCAATCGGCTTGATGTCGTACTCGGCACCCAGCACGGCGTAGAAGTTCGGGATACCAATCGCATCATTACCCTGATTCACACCGTTGTTGGTTTTGGTCAGCTCCGCCTGCAGCCAGGTAGCACTGGCGTTCAGACGCATCCCCAGCATCGGTTCGCCAAAGACATTCAGCTCAACGCCACGGTTACGCTGCTCAGCATCCAGGCCATAGTGGCCGTTGCTGTTGAGGATCGCCGACGGCATTTTGATTTCGAATAGCGCCAGCGAGCCGCCCACACGGCCAAAGTCCGCCTTCACGCCCACTTCGTTCTGTTTAGAGTGGACGATACCGGTGCTCTGACCGTAGTTGGTGGCAGTGTTGGGGCGGTTTTACCCGGCTGGAGCGCTTCAGTGTGGTTGGCATACAGGGAAATTTCTTCCCACGGTTTGTAGACCACGCCGTAGGTTGGCATCCAGCGGCTGCCATCGAAACCGTCTGCGTCGTTTTCCGCACCGGTGATTTTGTCATACCCGCGGATGACGACCTTCTGATGGCGCGCCCCGGCGGTGAACAGCAATTTGTCGTCCAGCACGCCCAGGGTGTCGCTCAACAACCAGCCCTGGGTGCGGGTGCGCCCACTGGTCAGCGGATCGCTGTATTTTCCGCCTAACCCATTGAAGTTAGAGCTGTCCGGCATATCGACACCGGTATTGTGGTAGATGTTGGTGGTCGGGGTCTCTGACGACATCTTCCACGCGATTTTTTCGTTTTTGGTCATCGCGGAATACCCCACGTTGACCTTGTGCGATACGAAGCCGGTATCAAAGTTACCGCGAATCCCCGCCATCCCGCTGACGGAATCGCTGATACGGTTGGTGTCGAGACGGCTGACCGTCGCCTTGCCACTTTTATCCACCAGCTTCGGCGCGCTGTAGATCCCTTCCTCATGCGAGTGCTGCGCGCCGAGGCCAGTATAAGCCGTCCAGTTGTCGGTGATGTCATACTCGCTGCGCCACATACCGAATTCGTTTTCGATATTGCTGTAGGCCCATTTCTGCGAGAAGTTGCGATCGTTTTTCGGCGGATCGGGGACGAAATCCACTCCCGAAATGTTGACGCTGGTCGGGCTGCCGTGGAACGTTTTCTTCTGATAACCCAAGTCCAGCGAGGTACGGAAGTTATCGCCCTTGTAATCCAGGCCGGTAGAGAGCAGCGTGGTGCGGCGGCGGTCGTTGGCGATTGGCGTTTCCCCTTCACGGTGGACCAGGTTCACGCGCGCGCCAAACTGATCGCTGTCGCCAAAGCGACGGCCCGCATCCAGCGTGGTGCCAAACTGCGAATCGGAAGTGTAGTCCACACCCACTTTCGCCTGCGGCGTTGCGCCCGCATGTTTTGGCTCAAGGTTAATCATCCCGCCCACGCCTGAGCTTGCTGCACCGTTCATCAGGGAGTTTGCCCCTTTGAAGATCTCAATGCGGTCAACCATCTGGGCATCAACGACCTGACGCGGCAGCACGCCGGAGAGACCGCCAAAGGTCATGTCGTCGCCGTCAAACTTCAGGCCACGAATACGAAACGTTTCTGCGCTGTTGCCGTAACCCTGGACGTACTGTACGCCCGCGTCGTTAGCAACGACATCAGCAATGGTTTTCGCCTGCTGATCTTCCACCAGTTTCGAGGTGTAGCTGATGATATTGAACGGAACGTCCATGGCATTCTGCTGGCCGAGCATTCCCATGCGTCCGCCGTTGGCTACCTGCCCGTCAAGAAAGGCGGGCACCAGCTGGTCACCGCCGGGTTTGAAATCGCTGGCGGGAGCAGACTGGACAACAATGGTGTCCTCTTTTTTAGCCTCCGCCGCAAAGGCGGAGTGCGTAGCCGCAGCAATGGCAAGCGCCAGCAGCGTTTTGTGCATTGTGGTGTTGTTCATAAGTAACTCATTAAAAGTACACGCAAAATGGCCCGTAACCGGGCCTTAGAATTTATTTAAGAGAGATGCGAACGACGCTGTCCGGGCCGTTAGTGGAGTTGTCTTTATTGAACGCCTGCTTAACGGTGACGTAGAGCGTCTGACCATCGGCCGACAGCAGCAGGCTGTTCGGATTCGGTGGCAGATCCCAGGTATGCTTCACGGCATAGGTGGTGGCGTCCAGGCTCAACAGCTTGCCGCTCTCGCGCTGGGTGATGTACAGCTCATTGCGTTTGGCATTAAATTTCACCGCCAGCGAATCGCCTACATCAAGTTGTTTGATCACTTCGCCCGTGTGAATATTCAACACCAGCGTGGTTTTGGCTTTGGAGTTATCGGTGACGAACAGACGTCCTGTGGCCTTATCTTCCGCCAGGTTCAGGAGCAGCGCAGGCTTGTCGCCCAGCGGTTTCCAGCGTTTTTCAATTTTATTAGTGTGCGGGTTGATAACGAGGATCTCGCCGCCGCCGTTGGCCGCATACAGACGATCCGTCTGTTCAGACCACAGCAGCCCGGTGACCCACTGACCCGCATTTTTGATGGTTTTTTTCAGTTTCAGGGTTTCGGCATCAACAACCCAAATCACGCCTGGATCGCCCACGCCGCCGACATACAGCGTGCCTTCATGCAGCAGAATTTCACGCGCGCCAAACGGGAACCCTTCTTCGTTACGCTCGGTAAACATCAGGCGCTTTTTGACTTTACCGTCTGCGGTGTTAATGGCGCTGATACCGCCGTCCAGCGAGTTAGTCACATAAACGGTCTGCCCGTCAGGGGAGATCGTCATTGCGAAGTTTTTCAGGTCGGTATGGCTGCGGCCCGTGGTTTTCAGCGTGGCGGGATCAAGTTTGTAGACCACTCCACCCTGCACGTCCTTGAAGCCTTCCGCGCTGGCAACAAACAGCGCATCGCCTTTCTGGTTGAGCACCATTTCGTACAGGCCATCGGCAAGATCGCGTTTGATCACACCCGTCTCAGCCGGAGCCGTCACGGTTTTCTGAGCTTCTGGCGCAGGTGCTGTCGTGTGCTGTGCAGCACAGCCGGAAAGCGAAGCAGCAACGAGCAGTGCCAGCGCGGACAATTTTTTGGTCATCAGGAACATCCTTTACCGTTTAAAGAGAGTCAGGCGGGGATCTGCGTCGCATAGGGCTGCGATTATGATTGTGTTGGCAGGCTGTAAGGCCAGAGCAGATTCCACCGTTGTACTCAGTGTTCCGTGTGAGATCTGCTCACTATTGATGCGGGATGAGTCCGTCAACGCCCGCAAACACTAAAGAGAATGAGAACTATACTCATTATCTTTATATAATCAAGTGTAAAAAGACGTAACCCAAGGGGACATTGAAAGGGGCTGGAAACTGCATCACTTACTCACTTTTAGAGCAGAAGAAAACGGGCAAGCCGTCATAGAGGAAGAGATAGCTGTTGTCATTGGCGGGAAGTATTTTCAGGCTGATACCGCGATCGCGCCGATGAAAGAAATCTGGCGTATGGTCTCTGAAAGCCTGCGGCTTTTTCGGCAATGCATTTGTCTCATTCGAAACCATGATCACCTTGTCTGATTCATTCCAGTAGTTGAAGGTAATTTTGTTGCTGATCGCCTCCGGAGGTTTCCCTTTTTCCCGGTATTCCCCTGATGACTCATAAATTCCTCTGCCATTCCTCAACGTATAATTCATACTCACATCAATAGCGCTATTTTCATCCACAATAACAGCCTGAATCTGACAGCTAAAATTATCCCGCCGTTCGTGAACGGACCAGGCACCCAGTAAAGGTGCAATAATACCAAACGCGATCAAAGCCCCGTGTATTAATGGTTTATTCATTATAGTGTTGCCTGTAAAAAATTGACCGGCAATTCGCTGCACTTGCTTTTGGATTGCGATCGCAGACAATCACCGACATACCATGCTGAGCAATATTAAGACTTAAATAAGCAAACATCCCGGCAGTACATTGAACAGGATATCGGCTCGTCAGTGTTTCAAACGTACTGCGGCTTTTATCAATATTGTGCCATGAGGAAAACACCTCACACCCGCCAATCTTCCCCACTTTCTGGTAATGATCAAAAACAGGTACTCTGTGATTAAATTCATACCAGAAGATTGAACAGGATAGAATAAACATTCCGCCTGCCAGCCAATACGCGAGCGTGGTTTTGTGTTTTATTGAATGAGAAACCACCGTTTTAGCTGATATTCCTGTATTTTCGATAGCAGAGGGTGAATTGTCTGACGTGAGAAAATCGTCCCGTTTTCCGACACGCAGCACCGCGGTTGATTTAAAGCCCTCCTTTGGAAAAGTCTTAATCACATCTTCCGCTAATCCGGCGGTTTTCAATGCCTTACGTACAGAGGCAATGGTCTGATACAGCGCATTCGTGGTGACAACAGTCCCGTGTTTCTCCCATATGGCGGCAAATAAAAAACGCTGGCTCAGTATCCTGTCATTGTTTTCAAGAAGTTGCAGAAGGCATTCACTGACGGGGCCATGCAGAGCGATCGACCGTTCAGGATAACCCTTCAGCGGCCCCAGGCGGCGCATCTCAGGTTCAAAAAGGAGGGTTTCATTGATCAGATAAGTATTCGTCATAGCACAACCGGGGGCTACATATAGGGACAAAGCCTGTTCATCCGTGCCCTTCAGAGGTAAAAAAAGCTGATTCAGGATAAATCATTTTAATTCACTCCTCTCTTTGGTCGCTCACATTTATTGTAATGCGATATATCGGACAACAATGATGCGAGGAGTGCCACACCAGCCCAACATTTAATGCCAATTTTTAGCAAAAATTTGAAATTAAATTTTGAGCATTTTGATAGAGACATGTTTTTAGCATAAAATACTACAAAACAGATAAATTAAGTCATTAACTCCAAGAATACCATTTATGAAAAAAAGAACACCACAAATGATTATCACGCTCCCCCTTCGCTATAGCGCATAGGGGTGTGTATTGGAAACCCCTCTTTGCGGCCTTATAATCTCCCATATAAAAAATAGGGGTTATAGAAAGGCATAAATGCAGAGGTATAAGACTAATTTAATCATACGCAAGCAGGAATGATATGGATTATCGTCTATATGGATTTATGATCGGTGATGGTATTCACTTCGACATCCTTAACCGCAGGATTTATCGCCTTACAGGTTGTCGCAGCGATAAAAACATCACATTTGTTTCGATCTATTTTAATGAAACGATGCTGAAGCTATTCCTTTATCTTCTGAAGCATGGCAGGGAAAATCCTGTCTCTAAGGAAGAGTTATTTGAAAAAATCTGGGAGGAGAATAACCTCAGCCCATCGACACAGCGATTATGGCAAGTTCTGAATAATCTGAACAATAAAATCAGGTTGCTGGGATTACCGGCGGATTTTATTAAAAACGTCAGAGGCCGTGGTTACATAATAAATTACCAGAATGTCACCCCTATTTACTACAAAATGAGTGAGCTCCACACTCTTTGCAATAATAACGGCGCAGAAATTAACCTGAGTGATTGATGTCAGCCCAGGTATTTGCCCTGAGCAGTGACGCGAAGGGCTTTTTTCCTTTCCAGTCTGTAAACATTTTTTTCTCGTTAATTAGCGGCTTCGCAGAATGCCGCCGTTGAAGCCGCCCATGCAGGCGTTCGTACGTACTCTTGCACAGCGGAGTGCCCGGTCCGCGAAAGCGATCGAAAACCGGATTAACGGATCTGTCTCGCATGTCGACACCGGCTTTAACCTGGTAAAGAGCGCGGCGACTGGGTTAAATTCTGATCACTGCTCTGCGGTTGCCCGCACGGTAAAGGCTCACAATGAACAGCGTTAACAAACCTAACCCTGCGCGGCTCTCACGCTTTCGCGCACTGCTGGCCCGTTTTTTTCGCCACTCGCCGGTAAAAACATTGAGCGCGGCCATTCATCAGCTTCAGATCGTGCCGGTCTATCAGCCTTTTTTCGACAGTCAGTCGGGCAAAATGGCCGGAATTGAAGTGCTCGCCAGGTGGAAACATCCACGCTATGGCTGCGTCTCCCCTGATATTTTCATCCCTCTTGCGGAGGAACATAATCTTATCGCTCCGCTAACCCATCATCTTATTCAGCAGGTCATTGCCGATCTACAGCACCGGTGTCATCTCTTGCCGGACGGGCTCTACATTTGTCTTAACCTTAGCCCCCATAACTGCCTCGATCTTCGTTTTAAAACCGATTCCGTTGAGCTTTTACACAGGCTCTCCGCAAGCCACGTGCGGCTCGTTATAGAAATCACCGAAAGGCACCCGCTGCATTTCACTCCTCAACTGAGCGAGTGGTTTGCGACGTTACGAAATTCCGGCATCGCGATTGCGCTCGATGACTTCGGCACGGGATATTCGAACCTGTCATACATTCACGCGCTGGAGCCAGAGTTCATTAAAATAGACAAACTGTTTATCCGCCAGATCGACGGTAGTGGCGATACCCGCCTGGTGGATAGCCTTATCGAACTGGCGAAAAAAATGCATCTCAGGATCATTGCAGAAGGTGTCGAAACACAGGCTCAGGCTGACTACCTGCGCTTAAAAAAGTGTGATTTTTTGCAAGGGTACTACTTCTGCCGACCCGTTGAGATTGCCGAACTGGTCAGAAAGGTGACCGGGAAAACAGGGGATGTATTTCGCAGAGACTTTTCGGTTTATGAATGAATCATGCCTGTTTATCAATGACGCGAATCATGGTTAATCCATGCCAATAAAATATTACACTTACAAAACTTATTGCGCGGTATGGTTAATTAAATTTCAGGGAGTAACAAGGAGTTACCAGGATGGCAATACCCGTTTATCTATGGCTTTACGAGGAAGACGAAAAGCTACTGAAAGGAGGAGTTGATATTACTGGACGAGAGGGAAGCATTGAACTGGTGGGGATGCAGCACGATGTATTTATCCCCACCGATGACATGACCGGCGCTGCTACCGGAACGCGCCAGCACAAGGCACATACTTTCGAAAAAATCACCTGGAATTATGTCGATGGTAATATTCAGCATGCTGACAGCTGGAAAGAACGTAAAACCGCATAAGGAGATCACTAATGGCTAAATGGCTTTATAAACAAAGCACCGGTGAACTGTTCAAAAATGGAAAACTCGTTGAAACAGGTTACTCCGGCGTTCTTACCAATAAAAATAACCCTGACCGCGAGCACGTGCGAGGTATGGGGCCAATCCCGCGCGGAACATGGAAAATTGGCAGCTCTGGCACCAGCAAAGGGCCGCTGACTATTACCCTGAAACATATTAGTGGAAATACCTACGCACGCGATATGCATACCTTCCGAATGCACGGTGATAAGCGTGTTGGTATTACCGGATTTGCCTCAGAAGGTTGTATCATTATGAGTCATTCGACCCGCCTGCTTGTAAGTAAGGATACAGGTGCATTGCTGGAGGTTGTTCGATGATCCGCACATATGCACTGGCTATTATCTTCATGCCAGTATGTGTAATAGCAGCAGTTCCGGATAGCGAGTGTGCAGCACCTGAGCATTATGTCGAAGGGATGCTCCTTACCAGCATAAAGAATGATCTGGGTATTGACCTGACCACAATCCAGCACGATAAGACCGCCGTTGAAGTGCTGAGTATTGCGCCAGTATCTGATGTATTTGCCCGAAAACTTGCGATTGCTGACAGTAAGGCTGACTTAAAAAAACCAGCTGATATAAGACTTTCAGAGCGCGATTACTACCGTATTTATCACGACAACCATGTACTGACTGTAACAGCAAAATACACGTTTACGGATAAAAACGGCAAACTTGATGAATTCATTTCGTCAGCTTTTACAAATGATAATGAATGCTCGGTACGGTTCAACGGGTATCTGACCTTATCGCGAGAATTCTAGCAACTGAAGCCCGCATTGTGCTGTAGCGGGCCTGATTCACCTTTCCTCTTCCGCCGCCAGAGACATGCCCTCAGTTGAAAAGCATGTATTAGCTGGATTTAGCAGGCTTTGCGGGACGTTAGAAAATATAAAGATGGCGCCCTGTAGGATTCGAACCTACGACCTACGGCTTACGGCTTACGGCTTACGGCTTACGGCTTAGAAGAACGTAGAGCAGTATTTAACGGACTGTATTAGCATCGTTTTTTCCGCGCTCGCGCCGGACTTGTGTCATTACGTGTCGTCACATGATTATCCACTGCGTTATGGTGCATCCATGCATGACACATCTGTGACACAGATAATGCACAGCCATCTACTGAGCATAACTATGCCGTTTTCCCTCACAACACCGAGCAGTCATCAAACTCGCCCGTGCACGCATCGTTGGTGATGTATGTGCTCATCCCAAATATCGGTCTAGCCTCTCCATAATCCTTCCCAGGCAAACTTTCCTTTTTCATTCCTGGACACATTTTCCAGATGCGATCTAGTCTGAGTTCTGTACCGTTTTACATTGAATGCACCTTCCGATTCGCAGATAAGCAGCGAGTCGTAGCATGACGTAAGTGGCGCATCAACGACAAGAAGAGCATCTTTCATAATGCCGCAGCGGTAAATAGTCTCCACAGCGAGCATAAAGTACGTGGCGGCTGATTTTTGAATAAGTCGCTGATCGAGTGATATGCGTTGTTCCTGGAAGTCAGCAGCAGGTGAAGAAAAGCCCATCAGTGAACCGTCCCCATGTTGCGCAAGATCCATTAGTGATTGTCGCGTCTTATCAATGAAATCTGGCCGATAGTGCTCTGTCCATGAGTTTGCATTGGACCGGGTAAAGTGCCAATTGAACTCCCGCAACTTCTCAATGAAGCTGTCAGTGCTCAGGTAGCGATAGCCCCTGGAGTTTAGTTGTATAGCCGCAACAAAGGCAGCGTGTATGTCTGACTGACGAGGCATTAATGATATCCTCACTGAATCACTGACTGTATATGCACACAGTTTTTTTAAGTCTGAAGATTAGGCAAGGATCTTAGAGCTTACTACCTTTAAATTTCGAGTTATGGCAACAGTGGCCACATACAACTTTTCAGTAACATATTCCTCCATGTTTGGGTATGATGGTGTAATGTCTCCTATGTGTGGTTAACCATGACTTTTAAAAAAATACTAATCAGAATACTCGGAACTCTCACCATTGTAGCGCTGATAACGGGTTGGGATAAAAATCAGTTAACTATATTAGCTAACACTATCATTATTGTCGTTTGGTTACACATTGAATGGAATGACTGGTTGAAAACAAGAGTTATTAACACAATTAATAAAGTTAAATAAAAGGATGCGACGTGGGATATTTCAGGTTTCTCCTTGCATTATTAGTATGTGCAAATCATCTATGGATTATTGGTGGAATCGGCAGATATGCTGTTTTTTCATTTTACATTCTTAGTGGCTATTTAATGACTGAAATAGTCATGGGCAAATATGGCACATCACCAATAGGTGTTTATAAATATGCGATTAATAGAATCCTTAGAATCTACCCGATGTATCTCTTGGTTTTCATTTTTACCATTGCATCGCTATATATTTTAGGTGTTGATAACATCAAGGCTTTCGACTCAAATTTATCTCTACCCTCAACCATAAAAAGTTGGTTGATGAACTCAACATTAATCGGAATGGATTTTGATGTAAAAGAAAGGACTATACCGCCATCGTGGACTTTATTCGTTGAGTTATTTTTTTACGCTTTTATTCCATTCGCTGTAAAGATGGGAAAGAAATTTATCTCACTTTGGCTGACAGTATCTATAGGCTATCATCTTACAGTATTAATCATTTCTCAGAAATCGCTCTTAGGGTGGGATGATCGTTACGGCACAATAATAGCTGGTTCCCTCGGGTTTTCTGTTGGATGCTACTTCCGAACCTATTTATTGAACTGGGCCAGTTCAAACAAGGCCTTTGTTTCTTCGGTTGCTGCTCTTATGATATGTTACGCTTTTACTTTTATCTGGTTCTTAAATGGTCCTTCAACAACGCAACTGAAAATAATGTCAGCCTTATTCTTCTATATAAACATACTATCTAGCGCAATAATAGTTTATAAATTATTTAATATGAAGCAAAGCAATACTTCAAGATTATTGGGTGATTATTCTTATCCATTTTACCTTCTTCACTTGCCTATTGGTTATATTATTTTCAAAATTACAGATATTGAAGCGCGGAGTTTCGTGCTATTGATAGCAGGAACAATCACTACATTTTTCGCTTGTTTTATTGCACATGCATTTGAAAAAAGAATAAACAAAATTCGGGATAAAGTTAGATGTCTTTGATAAAGAACCCCCACCTTAGTGGGGTTTCTTTTGGATTCAAGCAACTTGTCCCACGTGATCATTTTGAGCTTTTCGGGAGAAAATTCTTTTCCTGATTTTTTCCGTTTGTACTTCCACAATCTGGTACATGAGTATACCGAACGCAATTACTGTGATTAGTAGTACAAGACCCGCAATCAAATTATATTGTACTGGCTTAACAGCATAGAATATATAGTTATACAAATATATGCTGAATGATGCTCTTCCGACTAAGGCTACTAACTCATTTATGTATGACGTTTTTGCGAACTTCCCATCAACCGCGAAATTGATCATGCTTAATCCAAAGAAAACAGAAACTATAAGTTCAAAAATTTTTTCTGAGTTACTGTAACTGTTCCCCTTGTAAAACATCATAGTTACAGCGATTAAAAGACACGCCAGCCCAAGATTATTTTTTTTTAAGAAGTAATGAATCTGATGCCTGTATTCATAAAACATCCATCCCAACACGAAGAGTGTAAGATAATTAGCTAACCCAATTTTATAAGCATGGCTCAGGTCTGAGTAGTAAGTTGCTATGGTTGTGACAACGCAGAGCGCTAGCAATATAACTCGCTTGCTTAGCGTTGTGGCCAGAGCAATAATTACCGGGAGTAAGACATAGAATTGCATTTCTACGCCAATGGACCAGTAGACACCATTAATGGTGTAAATGGTTTCTGGTATCAGATTATGAATGAATATGGAATGGGTAATTATATCAATGAGATCTGTTGGTTTTTTTATAATGGAAAAATAATTAATAAAAACGAACCAGACCAGCATCGAGAAATAATATGCAGGCGCGATACGAAGGAAGCGTTTCATTAAATACCGAAGTGATTTAAAAATAGTGACACCATTGGTAAGATCGCGCGCCGTTGACATCCCCATGCAGTAACCAGAGAGAATGAAAAATATACCCACACCAATCCAACCATTACCCAATGGGGCGAATAGGTTAAATCCGTAATTTAAATCAAAGGTATCTTTCCCAAGCCCCATCTGAATATGGTATACAGTGACCAACGTTACAGCTAAAGCGCGGTAGTAGTCTACAACATTGTTGCGCATTAAAAATTTCCGAAAGATTTTGGTGATTTTTATGTTTTTACCACATAAATCATTCTCTTACAATGACATCATTCACATCATCTTGATCTGTTCGCCATAAGTGTATCAATTGGCTGGTTTGTTTGCGTGTGTTGATGGTTGATGCCATGTTAAAAATAATCACTTCCTTAGTAGGGTTCATTGTTATGGTATGCCTTTTATCTTTACTTTTTAATTTTCTCTGCTCAGTTCAAGACACAAAAATTATCGACTTAATCGGAATATAAATATGGTCACAAATGGACTGGAAGGTAGTAAAAGATCTGTTCAGTAGAATTAAGCGATAGTATCGGCGTTCGTAAGAACAAATAGCAGGTGCTATAGGTGTACCATTAAACTCAATGCACCACAATTCGATATTTCAGTAAGCCGTCTTGGCACCTCTACTCGCACCGCATAAGGTTGCGAGCTGATAGCTCAACTAATGAAATAAGAAGACCCGCCGGAGCGGGTCTCTAACTCATTCACACCAGTAGTAAAATTTACGCCTGTAGTCTTTTGCATCGCCTGATGGTTTATCGTCGATGAAGTATTTCTCACCACCTCTCTGAGCCATTGGCTCTATAAGGAAGGTATTGAATGGTGAGAGGTGCAGTGTCTTGTCCTTGCAACTCCCTGAAATCCAGTTGAGACCAGCATTAAATGAGCTTGATGTTTCATATCTTGCCTTTGCCATCATCAGTGCGTTCACGATAACGACACCAATGATTGCTCCTATGAATACTTTCCCCAACCCATCTTCATCTTTTTTGATGCTTATTAGTGGAAGAAGAAGTATCGTATACAGGTGCGGTGCATATCTCGCCCACCATGCCTCTGGGTTAAGAATGGTACTCAGTCCAATCATTCCAAGAAGTATAAGACAGTTCCGATCTATACCTCTGCGGTAGATGATGAATCCAAAAGCTAATATAAGTGCAAAAGAATAAAGCGGACCAAATCCTGCAATTCGCAAATCTTCAAAGGATAATTGGCTTAACTCGTTAGCACTTATAATTCCAGGCACTTTTAGTTGAGGATCCCTTTTGGATGCCTCGTTTATGTTCTCACTCTGAGAGAACGTAGCCACTGCCAGCTTTTCAAAACGATTCATGTCATGAAAAGAAGGAGGCTGTGCAAAAGTGATGATGTCTTTCTTACTCTCCCCAAACAATGGATAAAATATATGCTTTCCTGAGACTAAGTTCTTAACGTATGGGTTAGCGCCAATCACACCCACGCCAGCAATGAGGAAAGCTATAAAAATTACACAGACCGTTACTGTTTCCTTCACTCTGGGAAGGCTTCTCAGGCCCAGAATTAAGAAGCAAACTCCAACGTAAAGGAAGCCAGAGAACTTTATATTAACGATTATGATGGATGCCATGATCAATACAGCAGCATCAAACCAGTGCCTCGTATTTCCATATTCGAGTGATGACAGCATCATCAGGAGTGCCAGAAATCCCATCGTGGCGTCAACGTAATAACTGAAAGACTGCGCTATGAATATTGGACTAAGCAAACTCAATACCGCGAAGATATGGCCTGCAACTAATGAGTATCCGTTCTTTCCGAAGAAATAGATTGTGTATGCATACGCAGAAAATCCGATCATAAGCTGATAGGCGCTGCCGTAAGCAAGGCTACCAAACTGCAATCCTGCCTCACCAGCAAAGTACCACGTTGATTTTGGATATAGCGCAATCCAGAAGTTTCCAGCATCACCATCAAACAGAAGGTTTCCACTATGCATGAGGTACCATGCTGCCTTCTGATGATACGCCAACCCATCCCAACTATGATCTGGATATATAGAGGCTTGAAGCAGAGAAATCCCGATCATCAAAAGTGGCAGCAAAATCCATGCGTTAGCCTTTCTGGCTGAAACAAAAGTGATGGCCGCAGCAATGACCAAGGAGAGAATGAAAACAGAGTTACCCCCTCCAATAACTTGGTAATGCATTAATAGCTGTTTTGCTATAGATGCTAGACTTACAATTATGAAAAACAGGAGGATATAAAAACTACTTAATGCCCACTTGTTTTGAAGTTCCTTTTGCACAAAACACCTCATGCCATATTAACAACAAATACACCGAGGATAATTATTGCCGCACCAACAATTTTCGTTGTTGTAATTGGCTCAGCAAACCATATCGTTCCCATAAACATCACAAACAGAATGGCGCTGGAAACCATGATCGGATATGCAATGGTAAGGCTCATTCTTGATAGTGCGAGAAAATAGAATACAAAACCCACAAAATAAAATCCCACTGCAGATGCATGCGGCCAAAAATCAAACAGGCTTACATATGGCTTTCTGTGCGCCCCTAGTTTTAACATAGCCCCAGCCAATGCGCTACATAAGCCGCTGATTATAATATAGATAATCCCCATTTACCCACCGATAAAGACATGATTTTGCAGACATGCTATCATCCGGGCAACTTCATTACCATTTACTTAAAAACACATGACTGAATATACAGTATCTGAAAGGAACTCTTTGCCTGCCGGGCTGATTAAATTGCTCAGACCAAAGCAGTGGGTAAAAAACTTGTTTGTTATGGCTCCATTGCTATTTTCAAGCCAGTTCATGAATGCCGATTCGATTCTTCATTCCGTTATTGCAATGTTGATATTTTGCGCTGCATCCTCCGCTGTTTACGTCTTAAACGATATCAATGACGTTGAGAAAGACAGGGCTCATCCGAAGAAGAGAATGAAGCGCCCTATTGCATCAGGTGCCGTTTCTAATGCTCAGGCATGGGCTTTGCTTGCTATTCTGTATACAGTCCTGGCTTTGGCTTTGGCCGTGTACAGCAATGTAGCCGTAGTCGTCATTGGCTATATCGGTCTTAACGTTGCCTACTCATATAAGTTGAAACACATACCGGTAGTAGATATATTCTGCATTGCTATAGGCTTTGTGCTAAGGACTATGGCTGGAGCTATGGCTATAGGTGTCAGCCTTTCTCAGTGGATGTTCATCACAACACTGTGTCTGGCTCTTTACCTTGCATCCATCAAGCGCCGACAGGAGCTTTTAAAGAGTGGAAAGGAGTCCAGGAATGTCCTTGGTAAATACTCCGTTCAGCTTGTGTCTCGGTACTCTGAAATGTCCGCAACTGGCGCTCTGGTTTTCTATAGCCTGTATGTGATCTCAGAGAAACCGGAAATGACAATCACAATTCCATTGGTTCTTTTCGGTCTCTTCCGCTACTGGTATAACGTTGATTCACTTGATGGCGGTGAGTCTCCCACAGACTCTCTTCTTTCAGATTACCCGCTAATACTTACAATTCTGGCGTGGATTAGTACCTGTGTTTATGTGCTTATGCCTTAAGGGAAAATGATGAGCTTTGTGTATCTGGCAACGCCTTTCGTTGCATGGTTTGTTACTGGCGTTACTAAGTTTCTGGTGAACAGCATCAGAGAAGGCAAGCTGGCCTTTTCATTGATAGGTTATGGCGGAATGCCAAGTAACCACTCGGCGATCGTATTCAGTATGGTTTCGCTGATTGGGTTTAGAAATGGGATTGATAATCCGGCATTTGGTGTTGCTGTGACTCTGGCGTACATCGTATTGCTTGATGCGAAAAGTCTACGCAAGCAGGTGGAGAAGCACGCGAAGGCCATCAACAAGATAAATCAATCTGGTCTGCGTGAGAGGGTTGGGCATAGCCTACCTGAAATTGCGGTGGGCTGCCTTGTTGGCGGGATTGTTGGTTTCATCATGTCGAATTTTTAGAAATAATAGCCCCTTCATGGGGCATGAATCATATAGTAGAGTTTTTACCCAGACATATGCCGGAGTTAAACCAGTTGATAGCCTCAGAAAGAGAATCGAACATTTGAAATTGAAACATGCTGGTTTGTAAAACAGTTGATACTGTTCCTCCATTAATCCTCAATGCACAGCGATTATCCTCTTATGCGGCACTATACCAGCCAAGTCCAGAAAATGTTCTGTATCCGTTTTCTGTAGATGTATTTCTTACCAGCGGTTATGAGAGAGTGACTCCTCCAGACTGCACTAATTGCACTGTGGCATCCCCGGCAACTATCCAGCATACATCAACAGACCAGGCATAATATCGACCAACAACCATCATGATATTCGCCGGATTTGTTATAACTACCGTTGTCCCTGCAGGAATAATCCATCCAGAAACGTAGGTGCCAAGAAGTGCATACTGCGCTTGGGTGCTGGGGTACAAAGAACCTGTTGCTGAGTTCATGCTTGCTGATTGGTCAAAACTGCATCCATAGCCACATGAGGAAGCGAGACTGAGGTTTGTTTTAGTTCTACGATGCGTTGTAAGAAACCTATCACGCAAGCCATTACTTCCACTAATATGCGGGAATTGAATTGATAATCAATCCCTGCAAAGGCCTTCCTAATTGCGCTCGTTCATTTTCACTATAGATACAACTATTTGAATCAATCTCAGAAAGATAATAATCAGATCCGCGAACATCACTGAACGCCAAATAGTTCATGGATACTGATGAGTTTACCAGTCTTATACTAGAAAACGCAGCGTCAACGATTTTAACATTTCTGATATTCTGAAAATACATGTCCACTGGCTATTCTGTTATTCCATCAATAATAATCGCATCGCCAATTTTACCATTTTCCTCGAACCAGCGATTGTCAATAATTACAGAGCCATAATGTTGAGTTTCAGAATTATGGCATCTCATCCTTATTGCATATCCTTCATTATACTGAAAGAGACATTGTCTATATACAATATCGAATCCTGAACCAAAAATATTTTTTACATCAAATCTTGTGGCAGCTATCATACACCCGGAGAAATTATACTTCATGTATGTGTCATTTCCGCTATTCATTTGCGGTGATTAAACGATAAATGTTGCCCATGTTATATAATTGATATTTTGTGTAGAAATGTTATGTATTTCATTGCCGATGTTTCCAGATGGCTTCCTGATTCCGACATTCATATTGGTAATATACTCGCTGGTTAAACACATATCTCCCAACCTTCTTCAATTCAACATCAGAAGTAAAATCTTTATAGCTTATTGCTGCTACAGTAGTCCGAGCTGCACTCTCTCCGTTAAAAAGTAATGTCGCAAATTGTCTTCCATACCCACCCAGAGCCGAGGGAATTTTTATATCCGAGTAAAATGCCGGCTTCGTTAGGTCATCGTAGCGCATCTCGGTAGCATAACTGTGCTCCTTCACCATGCCCCTTGGGTCGATATTCCATCTATAAACACCCATGCCACACCTAACATCAACTAACTCTGAAATAGAGTTGAGATAGAACGGGGTGTTTGCGTTAGGATGTAATCTCCAGCCAAAAGTGGCTGGGTTGTCATAGCACCAGAAACACCAACAATATTTTGCGCAGCAGCACCGACTGCTGATATCGATGATCGTGTAATAAACGATGCGGTTATTCTCTCCATTGCATAACTTTGATACGAACCAAACAACCTTCCGACATCTACACCTCTCTCAGAATCAAACCCTCTGACAAATTCACTACGCATATCTGGAACTCGAACGTTGTCGACCCATCACCAGATCCATAAAGCGTTCCAATTCGCGAGAATAATCTGGCATATGCGGCTCTGCTTACTTCCTGACCATTGCAAATCAGCCATCCTGTAGAAGCTATGTTCATCGCAAAAGGCAGGGCGACACCTACCATATCGTTCTTGGCATTGATGGTTTCATCTGAGATGTTAACGCCATCACAAAATATTCTTGATGTCAGACCCGACACTATTTGGCCCCCAGTCCCAGAAGCCATTTTGTATGTGACAGAGAAATTACCAGGGCAATTATTCTAGATGTCCATAATCTTATCCATAGGAAATGTGAGGTTTATATTCCTGGTAAGACTTCCAGTTAAAATAATGCGGTCCTTGGCTGCCTGGAGAGATGGGAGCGTAATGCTGGAATTTGTCAGGCCTGAAATAGTTGTTTGGAACAATGGCTCCTCTAGGGTATCCGCTCACTGCTTCAGAGAATTCCTGGCTGAATGGATATGTCATACCAATATTTTGCTATTGCTGCTGGACAGTAGTTGAATAAAGCACTCCATTCATATCTTTACCTGATGAAGGTATCCCTTCGGCGCTCAACGGCTGCATCGTGACCGGCGGCCCTAACCGCGACAGGGAAAGCAATGCATTCACTTAAGTATCAATACAATACCGGATTCATTCCGGGAGCGATGATAAACCGCGCTCAATCTCAGGCGGTGCCAGACCACGAAAAGATCCGCAATGCGGTACGCGCCTGGTCATCGATTCTGGACAATCAGGACGTTGCCTCTTCGCTGATCATCAACGAGTAATTCAGTCCGGAGTTCCATTATCTATACTGCGGGAAATGGGCGGCTGGGAAAGCATAGAAATGGTACGTCAATATGCTCACTTAGCCCCTAACCATTTAACTGAGCATGCGAAGCAAATTGACTCAATTTTTGGGTTTGATGTCCCAAATATGTCCCACACCGGAAATGAGGAGGAAGCGAAAGAGGCGTAAGTTCATGATTCATAATGGCACGCCCTGTAGGATTCGAACCTACGACCTACGGCTTAGAAGGCCGTTGCTCTATCCAACTGAGCTAAGGGCGCACGGAGAAGAGTGAACTTCGCGGTGGTGAAACGCGAGGAATTATACGGTCAATGACAGGTGAGTCAATGCCTTTTCCGCCTTCTCTTCTGATAACGGTTAGCCAGTTGTAAATACGGCTGTTTTTTCAACATTTGTGCGTGTTCTCTGCGCATTTTATCACTGAGAAAAACCTTAGTCGCTTTTAAGTAACGCCCGCTATTATCTTGCTCACTGCCCCGTCACACTGTTACGCGGTATCCCGGCCGCCCGGAGGCTGGCAGAGAACAGGACAACGGAGTGACAGCGCACAACCTGACGTATTCCCCCTCTCGCTTGCAACATATCTCACAGGACATCACCGGCATCAAACTTGAGCCTGTCGTCGCCCTCTCCTCTTCCCGCACCGTGGGGGCTGAAGTGCTCAGCGTGCTGTCTCCACATCAGCAAAGCGAATGCTTTTTTCGCCATCAATCGACGATGCAGGCGGTTATGCTGCTTGAGACTCAGCTTGCCATGCTAAAAAACGACGTCCCCTGTAACAATCTTTTCATCAATCTGCCGATAACCGTATTAACCGTGCCGGAAACTTTTAAGCGTCTGTACCAGCTGAAAAGTCCGCCGCTAAATATTGAGATTGTCGAGCCGGGATTATTTTTTTCGCTGTCTGCCAGACAGCGTGAATGTGTCGTTCTGCGCTTACAGCAGTTGACCCTACAGGGACACCGTATCTGGCTGGATGATGTTGATGAAGCGTTAGTGCACGCGTTTTTATCCTTTCGCTTGCCGCTGTGTGGGGTAAAAATCGATAAGTTTGCGTTCTGGCGTTTACGAACCAGTCCTGCGCTTTCGCAACTGGTCACGCTGTGCTCGCAAATCGCGGCGAACGTGCTTATCGAAGGTATTGAAACAGACAGGGATCAAGCATGTGCTCTGCAGGCAGGCGCGGGATTCGGTCAGGGATATTACTGGCCATCCTGGACATGGCCGGAGGAATAAACGGTCATCGCCGAGAGGGAAGCTATGCGAATGACAGTACGCCGTTACAGGCGGCGTCGGACAGGAAGTGATTCACTGGGATTTACGCACTCCCCTTTTGTTCCCCCCTTTTTCGATCGACTCGAATTTTTGAGCCAGTCGGTCAACCAGACTCGCAAAACCGATGCCCCGTTCATTATCCTGGTCACCCAGGATAATTTCCTGCGCACAGGGTTTCTCAACGGCCAGTTTCCCCTCAATAACTGCTGCGACTACCCTACGCTGGAAACGGCGCTCGCCGCACTAAGCCACTGGCCGTCAGCACGGCTTGTCGTGGATATCGACAGCCGCACGTCAACATTAATCGATCTGCTGGATCGATTGAGAAGGCAAAGCCTCTATCCTCCCTTTCTCATGCCTCACCTGTTAATCAGGGCGGATGATTACGACGCACGGCTTTTTTGCAAAGCAGCGGGGCCTTTCCATGTTCTGGAGCGTCAGCTTCCGGCACCGGCAATGCAGCAAAGCCTGCTGGAGACCCGGCCTCACCCAGGCGTGAGTAAAGAGTGGTTTTCACGTGAGGAGTGGCCTATTTTGCAGGCGCTGTCGCGCGGCTACTCGTTACGGCATATCGCGCTTTTGCATAACCGACCCTACAACCGCATCATTTATCGTCTCAGCTGCATTTTGACGAAACTTGGGCTGAACAACCGCCAGGAACTGCTCCATCTTCTCAATAACCTCTCAGACTTCACATTTTAACGCGCCCACTAACCCCTTAATTCCTAAAGACCTTTAGGAAATTACTTACTATAAATGTTAATTTAATGTTTATTTTTAACAAAAATATCGAATTTAAAACTATTCCTAATTTATCCACTTCAACAACGTGAAATGCTGACAAAAACAGTAAAAACAGCGATTTCGCCCATGCGTTAAGGTTTAACTCTTTCCGTAAAGAGTAAGATAATGATGTAAAAACAAGCGATTTATCTGAATTGACGGGGAGCGTAAAGCGTGAAACACAGCAGATCCTGCTGTGTAATGAGAGAATTTTCCAGGAGGAGAACAAAGGCTTCAGATGACGATATCGCGCCCAATGTGGTTGCATGATAACCAATAAACACGAACGTGGCAGGTGCGTTTCCTGCCCCTTTTTGTTAACAATTGATCAACATATAGTGATATCTTTTATTTTTTGTTATTACATAAAGATGAATGATTGCAGTAAATGAAATAACAGGACAATTCCGCTAAATTTAAAATAATAGCTCTTAAGATCCAGAATATAATATTCGGAAATATACAGTTATTAATTTACAGGCTTTTCGGATAAAACTTAAACGGTATAATAAGCCGTGTTTCAAATACGAATAAGAAAATTCCTTTTGCCATCGACAGCAAAATGACATAACCGCGCAGTGGCATTGATTCCATCACTACGTTAACAAGGATGCTTTCGCTCTTTCCAGGGAAATACCACCGTATAAGGATCTGCACAATTATCCTTCCGGCTTTACGAGAGTTTTACAAAACTCAGCATAACGCTTTTAACAATCTGAGGCATAAAAAATGAAACCGGCATCCGTTATCATTATGGACGAACACCCTATCGTCAGAATGTCGATAGAAGTCCTGCTACAGAAAAATAAAAATATCGTTGTCAAACTCAAGTCTGGTGATAGTCACGAAGTGCTTGACTGCATTCGTAACCACACCATCGATTTGGTGATCCTCGACATCGAAATGACAGGCACCGATGGATTCTCATTGCTTAAAAGAATCAGGAACTTAAACAAAGAGATAAAGGTTCTTTTCCTGTCTTCGAAATCTGAATTATTTTATGCCGGGCGCGCCATACGCGCCGGGGCAAATGGCTTTGTCAGCAAGCGAAAAGATTTGAGCGAGATTTATAACGCGGTTGAAATGATTCTGACGGGCTATTCTTTTTTCCCCTCAGAAACATTGAGCTTTATAAATCATCTGGGTTCCCGGACGGGAGCCGCTGTGGATATGCCCTTATCAAATCGCGAGGTAACGGTGCTGCGTTACCTCGCGAACGGATTATCCAATAAGGAGATTGCAGAACAGTTATTATTAAGCAACAAGACCATCAGTGCCCATAAATCCAATATCTATTCCAAGCTGGGTGTGCAGAGCATTGTTGAATTAATTGATTACGCCAAAGCACACGAATTGCTATAACCTGAAATCACTCCCTGCAACTTACGTGAGTTGCAGGGAGTGCGGTCAGGCTTAATTATAATTAATCATAAACGTCGCATCGGCATCCGCCCGGCCAGGCTGCGGATTATCGGCTGTGGCAATATAATTAGCATAAAACGACAATTCGGCATTGCCCTCCGCGTCAACCGCCACCTCCTGACTGGCCTGCTGCAACGCCAGGCGCGTTTTATCCCGATCGCGGATCTCCACCGCTACGTTGCTGGCCGCACTGGCATCATTCAGCGCCAGGAGGCTGTTATCACTCCCGTCGGCTTTACCGGAGAATGTAATAGAGGCCGCCCCCGGCGGACACCCCGTCAGCTTCAGCGTAAAAGGAACCGCCTGAGTGCGGCTGCCCGTGGTGTTGAGCTGCTTCGTCGGCCAGGTGCCCAGCGAGACGGTCTTATCACTGTCGCTGCCCTCCGCCACGCAGGTAAAATCCACGATGTTGCCGTAAAGCTGAATGTTAATTTCCCCCAACGCCGTCGTCGCCTGGGCCTGGGTATGAAGCGCCAGGAGAGCTACCGCGACCAGCCTGATCCCGTAGTGCATCACTCCTCCTTAATCGTAATCCACGCGCAGATAGCCGCGGGAGGTGAATCGCCCTTCAGCAGGCTTGTTGCCCGTCACGCTGACAGGCCACGCGCGTATTCCCACTTGCGCCTGCGCACTGTCATCCAGGCGGAACGGGATCTTGCTGGTCAGGTTGTTGGGCGTCAGCGGCGTACCACTTTCATTGGCAATGACAAAACCCACGTCCGGGTTATCCGACACCAGCGCACTGCCGGAAACTTTTTCCGCTTCCACACGCATCGTCAGGTAAGCATTCGCCTCCACGTTGGTACATTTAATGGCGATGGTTTTGCTTTGCGCTGACACGCCCTCCGGCTTGTTGCCCGCGCCGGCTTTGCTGAACAAAGAGGCACCGATGTCACCGAAATCAAATTCCACGATATTACCGGCGTTAATGGCGCAGCTTTGCGGTACCTGGATTGTTCCGCTGTAGCTGATGGTGTAGACCGGCGTGCTAAGCGGGTCGGATGATGTCGTGGTAACGTAAACCCGGAACATCGTCTCCCGCGGGATCTCAACCATATTGATGAACCGTCGTGTCACCTTCAGACGAAAGACCAGATTAGAGTCTTTTACCGGGAAGGGTTGATTTTTTGCCACGTTAGGGTGGCTACCCATCTGGATATAATTTTGCGGAGGATAAAACACCCCTGCGGCGCTATCGGTTATCTTCATCGCGCCGTCAAGGTAGTCATTCAGCCTGAGATACTTGTAGTTATCGATCGTGGTTGTGATCGGAAAATCAGTCACATAGCTACGTTTGGTGGTCGTGCCGGATGTTCCTTTTGGGCAGACCGCGTTGACACCCACCCACTGCGATTTTTGGCTCAGCGTAACAATCTGTCCCACCTGGTTATTTGAACTGTTAAAGGTGTCGGTCAGATCGTAAAAAATATCGGTCGCCACCCCATTTTCATTTACGCAAACGGTCGCCAGGGCCTGTGTTGCCGGGAGGCTGACCAGCAATAACGCCAGCAGAATCCGGCGATTAAGTCGTTTATCGATCACAGTGGATCTCCTGTTGCGTGATCGCCTGTTGCAGGCTCTCTTCCGGGAGGCGGTAAGACGCGCGGCATTGCATGCTCGCACCATTGCCCCATTGAATTAACAGCTGGCCTGAAAGTGGCAACCCGCTTAAATAGATCTGCCCGTCATCCCCCACCATGCTGGTGACACCGCTTTGGGTTTCACGCACCACCGCCCCAAACGGCACCGGCTGGTTATTGCGCTTAACGGTCAGCAGGGCACGCACGCCAATGCGGGTATCGAAGCTGGCACGCACCAGCGCACCTTTGGTTGGCACCACACTTGAGACATTATTTTCAATGTCGGTGTTGTTGCTCATGGTGTTGGTGTCCAGCGCCACGCGGTTATAGCGGTAGACCGTGGCATACGGCATCACCGCATAGCCCCGCCAGTCGGTTTTCACCCCAGTCTGGTTTTCGACGCTGACGCCCGTTGCGCCAGGCGCTTTGATCAGCACGTTGGTGTCCCCCAGCGGCTGGCTGAAAGTCACACCGTCAGCATGGCCGACCACACCGCCGGAGAGCTGCCAGTTGAGATCGTGCTGGTCACGCGTGTAGTTGTAACCTACGCCCAGCGTGCCGTAGGTTGCCTGCCAGTTAGCACTGGCGCTTCCGCTTGAGCCGTTATTGCTGGTGTGCCCCTGGGTCACGCTGTAACTCAGGTTGCGATCCTGCAGTAACGTGCCGCTGACGCCAGTCTGCCAGCTGCTTTCACCGTCGCTATTACGGCTGGCTGACGCCGTGGCATAGGCCCTGTCTATCGCACTATCGCGGCGATAACCGTGGCGGGTAAACAGGCTAAACGGCACGGAGACGTTAAACGACGCGATGCGATCCATCCCGTCGATTCCGACAGACTTGTTCCACGACCAGGAGACGGAGTAGCTGATCCCCTGCACACCGCCGGCATAACCCAACTGATACCAGACGTTTGATTCACTGGTTCCCCAGTAACTTTGCTGGCTACCCGATACATATACAGAGCCGTAATCCCCCAGCGACTGGGAGATATTGAGCTGGAAACGCCCTTTTTTATTCCACGTCAGGTTGTGATAGCTCTGCACATCCGGCACACCGTCATCATCCTGATCATCGCCATACTGATAGCCTTCCATCGAACGCCAGGCCACATCGTCGAGGGTATAAAACCCTTTGGTGGAGTAGCGATAGCCCAGCAGCTGGAAGTTAGTACCAAAGCCGTTCAGTGATTTTGCGTAGAGGAAACGCAGCGATTGCCCTTCATGGCGGCTGTCATCCGCAAGCTGGCTGCGGGCATGGGTGAGATCGAGCGACACCGCGCCCCAGTCTCCGAGGTTTTTCCCGGCACCGATGGCAATCGCGGTATAGCGCGATGCCAGCTGCGTACCCCCATACAACGTATACCCCTCCGCAAGACCAGCAATCAGCGTGCCCTGCGTAAAGAACGGCGTATCCTGCTCGCTGTTGCCGCTTCGGTAGTCCCCCGCCACCAGATCGTATTTCCAGCGCCCTTCACGTTGCAGTAACGGCACGGTGGAATACGGTACGGTGTAGCGTTGCTGGCTACCGTCCTTCTCTTCGACCGTCACCTCCAGGTCACCGCTTGAGGAGGTCGGGTTCAGATCGGTAATCGCAAACGCACCCGGCTGCACATAGCTCTGGTAAATGACATAGCCATTCTGGCGGATCACCACTTTGGCAGGCGTGCGGGCGATACCGCGCACGGTGGGCGCGTAGCCCTGCATGCTGTCCGGGTACATACTGTCGGAGGAGTAGAGCCGCCCGCCGCGAAAACCAACGCTGTCGAACACATCGTTACCGGTATTACTGTCACCAAGAACCAGCTCGCTTTTAAGCGGGATAACGGTGCGCTGCGCCCAGGTGCCAATGTTCTGCCACTCGCTGTGCCGCTGACCGTTATTTTGCGAGTAACGCCACGCGCCGTTATTACGCAGACGCCAGGCACCGTAGTTCAGCCCGCTTTGCAGGTTCAGGTAATAACTGTCGTCGTCGCTCCCCCGGTTGCCGGTAAAGCTGTAATTCAGCAGCGCGGCGGGGATGCCTTCATCCCACTGCTCAGGGGGAATATAGCCGCGGGCACTGTTCTGCATCGCCACCTGCGGCAGACTGACGTTGAGGCGCAGCGAGGCAAAGTTGAATACCGTTTCGCTTCCGGGAATGGCCGTTTTCAGCGGGACACAGGCGTCCCCCTGCACGTTAGCCAGCTCAGGAAACGCCGCGATATTGACGCCAAAGCGATCGAGCAGCGCGCGTGTGATGCACGGCGACAATCCGCCCGCGACTGGCGGCGTGTCGTCGGCCTGTTCAAAGCGCACATCCTGCGTGCCGATAAATTCATCGTTGCGCCAGATATCCACGCGATAGATACCGGGTGCCTGCTGGTGCCCTTGTTCGAAACGTGACAAATCCGCCACGTTAGCGGTGTCATCGGATAAGAAGGCGGGGTTGAAGTAACTTTCGCTCCAGCCGGTTTGCGGCCAGAGCGTTGCCATCAGTGCCAGTGCAACCGGGCAGTAACGCCATTGCTGAGTGTTCATCGCCCTGACTCTGCTCACAGGTTGACACTACGCGCCGGTGTGATGGCACCGTAATCGTTCACGCTCTGCCAGGAGAGCGTGCCCCCTGCTGCGGCAGGCAATACCTGCTGCGCCGAGTTTTTCGGGGCGACCATCAGGTTGTTTAGCGTCTTGCCGCCGAGCGTCAGGTTGACCAGGGTGACGTAATACGGCGAGGCATTGCTCACCTTGAGATGATTCCCGACCCGCTCAAAGCGCAGCTGAGAAAGCGCCTCTTCCGGCGGCATAGCAAGGTTCGTCGGGCGAACAAACAGTTTGATGCGCGATAAGATTGCCAGTTGCAGGACATTGTTGCCGTCCTGGTGTGATTTACTTACCGACGGGATTGCCTTCACGTTCATGTAGAAAAGCGATTCGCGGTCGGCTGGCAGCGGCGGGCCTGCGTAAATAATGCGCAACGTGTTTTCGCTGTCCGGCTCGCTGACAAACAGCGGCGGCGTCACGGCAAAGGTTTTTTCTTTCTGGCCGCTGGCATTTTCAATCCACGCGTTGATTAAATAGCGCTCTTGTTTATTGCTGTTGGTGATCGCCAGCGACGTCTGTTTGGCATCCGCCGGATAAATAACGCGCGTCGCGCCCAGGGCAATCCCCCCGGAGGCGTTCGCGGAAACAGACACCATCATCAAAATAAGTGAAAAGATCAGTCCAGGTTTAATTAGGGTGTTCATCACAACCGTACCTTTAATAATGTGTTCGCAGGCGTCAGGGATAAATCAACGTAAACCAGACATCTGACTGAATATTGCCTGGCACGAGCTGTTCGGAAATAGCCCGATAACGGGCGCTGAAATGAAACGCCAGCTCGCTGGAATTAATGGGCAACCAGCTGACCGCCGTCGCATTTGGAATAATCTGGCGTTGTTGTTCGTCAAAAAGAGCCAGCCCAACGCCGCTGCTGACAGGCGTTTCGCCTGGCCGCGATGTCGCCAGAAAGACCTGCGGATCTTCGGCAGGCGTTACCCCCTGGAACTGAATCCCCACGGTGCGCGAGACGTCCACGCTGCAGTCAAGCAGCCGAACGGTGAAAGGCACATTCACCGTTGAAAAGCTCCCCACACCGGAAAATGCATTTGTGCGGTACTGCCCCATATCAATACGCATATTCTGGCTGTCAGGTGCCACGGCGCAGCCACCGTTGACCAGCTCACCTCTGAGGTGAACTTTCCCGCCATCAATTACCACGGTATGCGCGAGGGTCTGGTGAGCAATCGCAAGGGCTAACAGCGCTATCCCAATCCTTGTCATCCTTCGTTCCCGGCGTTTTCGTTTAAAAGACCTCTTCCCTGAGGCCATAAACGTCCCTGTGCAGAAAAATTATTCGTATTTCATTACGAAGGTAGCGTCCGCGTTCGCCTGGCCTGGCTCGGTGGTAGCCGCCGTGGCTTTGTAGCGCGCGGTGAAGTTCAGGGTGTTGGTCCCTTCAATCAGGTTCTGCGCCGCAGAGAAGGTCGCACCATCTGGGGTCAGAGTGGTGGATTTGCTGTCGAGGATCTCGATACCCACGCCTTTCGCGGTGTTATCGTTGCTACCGGAGGTGACGGCCAGCAGGGTTTTATCGGTCGCGTCAATCTGACCGGTAAAGGCAACTGCGGCAGTTTTCGCCACCAGCGGATCGCAATCGTTCAGTTCGATGGTGAATGGAATATTTGAAGTCGTGTCACCCACTTTGGTGAATTTCGCAGTACGGTATTGACCGAGTTTAACCGTCTGTTCAGAAGAATCAGTATTGACTGAACATGCGGCATTCACTAATTCACCTTTAAAATGCACAGTACCGCCATTTACGGAAACCGGAGTGGTGGTATCTTCTGCGTGAGCGGCACCCGCGACCAGGGCCAGTGTAGCAATAACAGTAGAAGCAATGTTGCTGAGTTTCATGTCTATTCCTTTAAAATATAAATAACCCTTCCCGCGACGTTCGGGAATAAGAAATATGTTCAATTAAGTAATTGAAGGCTTATTTCGGAGGAGACAAAGTAGCGCAGGATGTGTTTTTTAAATATGTCAAAACACTGCCATTTCACCAGGCGACATCCTAATTCCGGCTAGGAAATTGACCATGCCTTAAGAAAGGTTTTTGCGGCCTGCTGTGGAATTCTCGCAAAGGGTGACTGACAGCGGCGCTCGCTTCTGACAAAATACAGGGCATCCCCCCTTTTAAACGTTACAGACGGAATCCTCTCTCTGATGGCAGCAAAGATTATTGACGGTAAAACGATTGCGCAGCAGGTGCGCTCTGAGATCGCGGGAAAAGTGAAAGCGCGTACTGCGGCTGGATTTCGCGCTCCAGGGTTAGCTGTTGTGCTGGTTGGCAGCAACCCGGCATCACAGATTTATGTCGGCAGCAAACGAAAAGCGTGTGAAGAGGTAGGATTCGTCTCCCGCTCTTACGATTTGCCAGAAACCACCAGCGAAGCGGAACTGCTGGAACTTATTGACACTCTGAATGCCGATAACGAGATCGACGGTATTCTGGTTCAGTTGCCGCTGCCAGCGGGCATCGACAACGTGAAGGTACTGGAGCGTATCGCACCAGATAAAGACGTCGACGGTTTCCACCCATACAACGTGGGCCGCCTGTGCCAGCGCGCGCCGCGTCTGCGCCCGTGCACACCACGCGGCATCGTGACGCTGCTGGAGCGCTATAACATCGACACCTACGGCCTGAATGCGGTGGTGATTGGAGCCTCCAACATCGTCGGCCGCCCGATGAGCATGGAGCTGCTGCTGGCGGGCTGCACCACCACCGTGACCCACCGCTTTACGAAAAACCTGCGTCATCACGTTGAGAACGCCGACCTGCTGATCGTGGCAGTCGGTAAACCGGGCTTTATTCCGGGCGAGTGGATTAAAGAGGGCGCGATTGTCGTGGATGTCGGTATTAACCGACTGGAAAACGGCAAGGTTGTTGGCGATGTCGTGTTTGACGATGCCGCCGCGCGAGCGTCGTATATCACTCCGGTACCGGGCGGCGTAGGCCCGATGACCGTCGCTACATTGATTCAGAACACCTATCAGGCGTGCGTTGAGTACCACGACCCGGAGGAAGCATAAGATGTCCACATTTTCATTAGGTAAACACCCGCACGTTGAGCTGTGCGATCTGCTGAAGCTGGAAGGCTGGAGCGAAAGCGGTGCGCAGGCGAAAATTGTTATCGCCGACGGTCTGGTGACGGTCGACGGCGTGGTGGAAACCCGCAAGCGCTGCAAGATTGTCGCGGGCCAGACCGTGAGCTTTGAAGGGCAGAGCGTTACGGTTACGGCCTGAGCCGTTTGTTGCCCGGTGGCGCTGCGCTTACCGGGCCTACGGGTTTTGTAGGTCGGGTAAGCGCAGCGCCACCCGGCAATTCTTCTCAAATCCCCCCACCCCCATCACGGTTAATTATCGATCAACTTCAAATAATCATTATTTCATCTGTTGAAATGTGAAAATTAAGTTGCGCGAATTTCATGCTTTCCCCACGATAAGTAGAACGTTCTACTAAAACGTTCTACTTACAATAACAGCGCCAAAAAAGCGCTTCTCGCTCGGGGGAAATCAGCATGAGTCTGATATCAGGGTTTGTTAAATCGCTGTCTAAGTTATCGATGATTGGTCGCGCCTTGATGCTGCCAATTTCACTGCTTCCCGCTGCGGGCCTGCTGCTGGCCTTCGGCGATAAGTTCCACCTGCCGTTAATGATGAACGCAGGCGGCGTTATCTTTGATAACCTGCCAATGCTGTTCGCCATCGGCTCTGCTGTCGGCCTGGCGTCAGAATCGGGCATTGCGGCGCTTTCTGCGGCAGTCTCGGTGTTTGTCACTAACATCACCATCAGCACCGTGCTGAGCATCACGCCGGAAATGGCCTCTCAGGGCGGGAAATACGCCATGGTCGTCGGCATCCCGACGCTGCAGATGGGCGTTTTTGGCGGCCTGATCTGCGGTATTCTCGCGGCCTGGTGCTATAACCGCTTCCACACCATGCAGTTGCCGGAGTTCCTCGGCTTCTTCTCCGGCAAGCGTTTTGTGGCGATTGCGACCGCGTTTCTGTCGTTCCTGCTCGGCCTGCTGCTGCCGTATGTCTGGCAGCATATCCAGTCCGGCATCGATGCCCTTTCCGTGGTGGTGAACGGCGATAACCAGGCAGCCTCGACCTTTATTTTCGGTCTGGTGGAACGCGCGCTGATCCCACTCGGCCTGCACCATATCTGGTATCCGTCTTTCTGGTATTCGTTCGGGGATTACACCACCCAGGCAGGCCAGGTGATCCACGGCGACCAGACCATCTGGTTCAAGATGCTGGAAGAAGGGGTGAAATCCTTCAGCAGCGACACCTACCAGAACGCCGGTAAGTTCATGCAGGGTGAATTCCCGCTGATGCTGTTCGCGCTGCCTGCGGCATGTCTGGCGATGTATCACGAAGCGCACACGAAGAATAAGAAAATCGCAGCCGGTATTTTGTTCTCTGCCGCCCTCACCTGCTTCCTGACGGGTATTACGGAACCGGTAGAGTTCACCTTTATCTTCGTGGCACCGATTCTGTATATCTTTAACGCCATCATGGCGGGCCTGGCGTATATGACCATGTATCTCATGCATGCACATATTGCCAAGTCCTTCTCGGCAGGCTTTATCGACTATCTGTCTTTCGGGATTTTGCCATCGTTTAACGGCTACCAGACCAATTTCCTGAACGCCATTATCATCGGCATTCCGATGGGCCTGATTTACTACTTCACCTTCCGCTTTGTGATCCGTCGCTTCGACGTGAAAACGCCGGGCCGTACCGAAGTGACCGCCAGTGCGAACGATAAATCAGACTCCGAACTCGCCACCGAAATCATCAGCCTGCTGGGCGGCGCGCAGAATATCGATTCTGTGGGCTCCTGCATCACTCGTCTGCGTCTGGAAGTGGCGAAGAGCGATGCGGTGGATAAAGACGGCCTGAACGGACTCGGCGCGCGCGGCGTGGTGTTCGTTGGCGACACCGGTATTCAGGTGATTTTCGGTGCCAGAGCACAGTTTATCGCCCAGACCATGTCCACCATGATCGGCAAATAATAAGATGCCTGAACGACACGTCTCCTGTACGCTGGGAGACGCTGTCATATCTGGCTGATAATCGGTAAATTTCAGGGAGCGGTTTTGAAGAAAGTCAGCATTATTGATGTCGCAAAGCACGCGGGCGTTTCGGTCTCTACCGTCTCGCTGGTGCTACGCCAGAAAGGGAAAATCTCAGAGGCGACGATCGGGAAGGTCAACGCCGCCATCACGACGCTTGGCTATGTTCATAACGTCGCCGCTGCCAACCTTCGCGCCAACACCTCTAACCTGATCGGTCTGATCCTGCGTGACTTCAGCGACAGCTTTTCCATCAAGGTGATGGCGAGCATCGTTCAGGAGCTGGAGAAGCAGGGTTATATGGTTTTCCTCGGCCAGCCGCTGAACGATCGTGAGCATCTGGAACGTTGTCTGCTGTCGTTCAAACAGCAGGGTGTTGCAGGCGTGATTTATCTCGCCTCCGATACCTGCACGTCTGCCCTGCCGGAGCAAATCCGCCAGTGTCCGCTGCCGCTGGTGGTGGTCTCGCAGTCTCTGCTGGATGAAAAATGCAATCTGGTGATGCGCGATAACCGCCAGGCGGCAAACCTTGCCGCGCGCTATCTTATCGAGCGTGGACACCGCACGATCGCCTACATTGGCGGGCGCGAGGGCTGCCTTATCCGCGAGCAGCGCCTGCTCGGTTTTCGCAGCGCGATGACGCAAAACGGGCTGGTCTGGCGTGAAGAATACTCTCCTGCCTGTAGCGATGACACGCAGGCAGCGGCGATGGTCACTCGCCAGTTACTTGAGAAGAACAACACCATCACCGCCCTGCTGTGTCATTCACCGGATGCGATGATCGGCTCGATATCCGGCATTCACCAGGTGGGGCGTACCGTGGGGAAAGATGTGTTCTTAACCCAGCAGGTCGCACTCGTCGGCTTTGAAGATATGCTGCACGTCAACCTCACTTCACCGTCGTTCACCTACGTCTCCTCTGCCAGCGAAGAGACGGGGCGTCAGGCCGCAGGCCTGATGATCCGCAAGCTGAAAGAGCCGGACCTGCAAACGCAGCGTATCACGCTTTCCGGGCAGCTTATCGCGCGAGAGTCGGCGTAAATCAGAATTTAGCCCAGGTCTGCAAGCGCGTTTTCGCTGCTATATTTCCATGATTTGCCATGGATAATTACAATGCCTACCGTTATCACTCACGCTGCTGTTCCGCTGTGCCTGGGCTTAGGTCTGGGACGTAAAACGATCCCTCCCCGCCTGTTGTTTGCCGGTATCGTCCTCGCCATGCTGCCCGACGCCGACGTGCTGGCGTTTAAGTTCGGCGTCGCCTACGGCAATATTTTCGGCCACCGCGGTTTTACCCATTCGCTGCTGTTTGCCTTTGTGGTGCCGGTGCTCTGCGTGCTGATTGGCCGACGATGGTTCAGGGCAAGCCTGACGCGCTGCTGGCTGTTTTTAACCGTGTCGTTGCTGTCGCACAGTTTGCTGGATTCCATTACCACCGGCGGAAAAGGCGTCGGCTGGCTGTGGCCGTGGTCGGACGAACGGTTCTTTGCGCCGTGGCAGGTGATCAAGGTCGCGCCGTTTGCGCTGTCGCGCTATACCACGCCATACGGGCATCAGGTCATTATCTCGGAACTGCTGTGGGTGTGGCTGCCGGGGATGGTGCTGATGGGAGTGTTATGGTGGAAGAGAAGGTAAAAAAATCCGGGTGGCGGCTGCGCCTTACCCGGCCTACTTTCACCTGTAGGCCCGGTAAGCGTAAGCGCCACCGGGCATTACGGACTTACTTACGACGCCAGGTCGTTCCCTGCGGGCCATCTTCCAGAATGATACCCATCTCGGTCAGACGATTACGTGCAGCATCTGCTGCCGCCCAGTCTTTCGCCTGACGCGCTTCCAGACGCGCCTTGATCAACGCTTCAATCTCCGCCACTTCACCGTCGTCCGCCTGCGCACCGCTCTGCAGGAATACGTCTGGCTCCTGCTCCAGCAGGCCGAGCACGGAAGAGAGCTTACGCAGGTGAGAGGCCAGCGCATTGGCGGCTGCCATATCTTCAGATTTCAGGCGGTTCACTTCACGCGCCATATCGAACAGCACGGAGTACGCTTCCGGCGTGTTGAAGTCGTCGTTCATCACCTCTACGAAACGTGCTTCAAACGCCTCGCCGCCCGCCGCAGGAACAGACTTGTCGGTGCCGCGCAGGGCGGTGTACAGACGCTCCAGCGCCGAACGTGCCTGCTTCAGGTTCTCTTCGCTGTAGTTCAGCTGGCTGCGATAGTGACCAGACATCAGGAAGTAGCGCACGGTTTCCGCATCGTAATACTTCAGCACGTCACGCACGGTGAAGAAGTTGCCCAGAGATTTGGACATCTTCTCGCGGTCAACCATCACCATGCCGGAGTGCATCCAGTAGTTCACGTATTCGCCGCCGTGCGCACAGGTTGACTGGGCGATTTCGTTTTCGTGGTGCGGGAACATCAGATCCGAGCCGCCGCCGTGAATATCGAAGTGTTTGCCCAACTGCTTGCAGTTCATCGCTGAGCACTCAATGTGCCAGCCAGGACGGCCTTCACCCCACGGGGATGGCCAGCTTGGTTCGCCCTCTTTGGACATCTTCCACAGTACGAAGTCCATCGGGTTACGCTTCACGTCAACCACGTCCACGCGCGCGCCAGCCTGCAGCTGATCCAGATCCTGGCGGGAAAGCTGGCCGTAAGTTGGATCGGTTGGCACAGAGAACATCACGTCGCCATTATCGGCGACATAAGCGTGGCCGCGTGCGATCAGCTTTTCCGTGATCTCAATAATTTCGTGGATATGGTGGGTCGCGCGCGGCTCGCTGTCCGGGCGCAAAATATTTAAGGCGTCAAAATCCTTGTGCATTTCCGCGATCATACGATCCACCAGCGCGACAAAACTTTCGCCATTTTCATTAGCGCGTTTAATGATTTTGTCGTCGATATCGGTGATGTTGCGCACGTATTTCAGGCTATACCCCAGGAAACGCAGGTAGCGTGAAACGACGTCGAAGGCAACGAAGGTACGACCATGGCCGATATGACAGAGATCGTAAACCGTAATACCACACACGTACATGCCGACTTCCCCGGCATGGATAGGTTTAAATTCCTCTTTCTGGCGCGTCATTGTATTAAAGATTTTTAACATCGAAGATTCCATGTAAACACGTGTGTGGACGAAAACCGGCTATTCTACCCGTAATTCAAACCCGAAGCAGCACACAATGCAAGGTGATCGCATCCTGCGGTTATGCTATAACAAGCCCCTATATGTGACCCGAACAGGGGTCGACGCACCACAATAACGGAACAGGATGCAAAAATGGTTACTTTCCACACTAATCATGGCGATATCGTAATCAAAACCTTTGATGACAAAGCGCCTGAAACAGTTAAAAACTTCCTGGACTACTGCCGCGAAGGTTTCTACAACAACACAATTTTCCACCGTGTGATCAACGGCTTTATGATCCAGGGCGGCGGTTTCGAACCTGGTATGCACCAGAAAGAGACCAAAGAAGCGATCAAAAACGAAGCGAACAACGGTCTGAAAAACACCCGTGGTACGCTGGCGATGGCACGTACTCAGGCCCCACACTCCGCAACCGCGCAGTTCTTCATCAACGTGGCGGACAACGACTTCCTGAACTTCTCCGGCGAAAGCCTGCAGGGTTGGGGCTACTGCGTATTCGCGGAAGTGGTTGAAGGTATGGACGTGGTTGACAAGATCAAAGCCGTTTCTACTGGCCGCAGCGGTATGCACCAGGACGTTCCTAAAGAAGACGTTGTGATTACAAGCGTGACCGTCAGCGAGTAATTCGTGGCGACACTCTTTATTGCAGACTTGCATCTGCAGACAGAAGAACCGGCGATCACCGCCGGTTTTCTGCGTTTTTTACGTGGTGAAGCGAAAAGCGCCGATGCCCTTTATATTCTGGGCGACCTGTTCGAAGCCTGGATTGGCGACGACGATCCCAACCCGCTGCACCGCGAAATCGCTACTGCGATTAAGGCGCTGGTCGATTCCGGTATCCCCTGCTATTTCATCCACGGTAACCGCGATTTCCTGCTCGGTAAGCGCTACGCCCGCGAAAGCGGCATGACGCTGCTGCCAGAAGAGCAAATGCTCGACCTGTATGGCCGCAAAGTGCTGATCATGCATGGTGACACGCTATGCACTGACGATACGGGCTACCTGGCGTTTCGCGCCAAAGTCCACACGCCGTGGATACAAAAATTGTTCCTCGCCCTGCCGCTGTTTATTCGTAGCCGTATCGCCGCCAGAATGCGTGCAGGCAGTAAAGCCGCTAACAGCAGCAAATCGATGACCATCATGGACGTAAACCCGCAGGCGGTTGTGAACGTGATGGAAAAGCATCGCGTCCAGTGGCTCATCCACGGCCATACCCATCGCCCTGATGTACATTCTCTTATCGCCAACGGCGAACCGGCCCATCGCGTGGTTTTAGGGGCCTGGCACAGCGAAGGATCAATGGTAAAAGTGACGCAGGAAGGTGTAGAACTGATCGCCTTCCCGTTTTAACGGATTCTCATTTTTTCGCCCGTTTCTCAGCCACGCAACCGTTTTCCTTGCCGTTATTACATGCTATTCTCTGTGCCCTCGAAAGCAGTGTGTTTCGCACCACAGGAGTTTTAAGACGCATGTCTTCCCGCAATAATCCGGCGCGTGTCGCCATCGTGATGGGGTCCAAAAGCGACTGGGCTACCATGCAGTTCGCCGCCGAAATCTTCGAAATCCTGAATGTTCCGCACCACGTCGAAGTGGTCTCCGCACACCGTACCCCGGACAAACTGTTCAGCTTCGCCGAAAGCGCCGAAGAGAACGGCTACGAGGTGATCATTGCCGGTGCGGGCGGTGCAGCACATCTGCCAGGCATGATTGCCGCCAAAACGCTGGTGCCGGTACTGGGCGTACCGGTGCAGAGCGCCGCGTTAAGCGGTGTCGATAGCCTCTACTCCATCGTTCAGATGCCGCGCGGCATTCCGGTCGGTACGCTGGCAATAGGTAAAGCGGGTGCCGCAAACGCCGCCCTGCTCGCCGCGCAGATCCTCGCGACGCATGATAGAGACTTACGTCAGCGTCTGGCGGACTGGCGTAAAGCCCAGACCGACGAGGTGCTGGATAACCCGGACCCGCGGGGTGCAGCATGAAGCAGGTTTGCGTCCTCGGTAACGGTCAGTTAGGCCGCATGCTGCGTCAGGCCGGTGAGCCGCTGGGTATTTCCGTCTGGCCCGTCGGGCTGGATGCCGAACCGGAAGCCGTGCCCTTTCACCAGAGCGTGATTACCGCCGAGATTGAACGTTGGCCGGAAACCGCACTCACCCGCGAACTGGCGCGCCATAACGCCTTTGTTAACCGCGATGTGTTCCCGATCATTGCCGACCGTCTGACGCAAAAACAGCTGTTCGACAAGCTCGGCCTCGCAACCGCCCCCTGGCAGTTATTGTCTGATAAAAGCGAGTGGAACGATGTGTTCGCCATGCTGGGCGAACTGGCGATCGTGAAGCGTCGCGTGGGTGGTTACGACGGCCGTGGACAGTGGCGTCTGCGCGCAGCAGAAACCGCCGAGCTGCCGGACGAGTGCTACGGCGAGTGCATCGTTGAACAGGGCATTAACTTTAGCGGCGAAGTGTCGCTGGTTGGCGCACGTGCGCACGATGGCAGCACGGTCTTTTATCCGCTGACCCACAACCTGCATCAGGACGGCATTCTGCGTACCAGCGTGGCGTTTCCGCACGCGAATGCCGACCAACAGGCGCAGGCGGAAGAGATGCTCTCAGCCATTATGCACGAGCTGGGCTACGTGGGCGTGATGGCGATGGAGTGCTTCGTCACCCCATCCGGTCTGCTGATCAACGAGCTGGCACCGCGCGTCCACAACAGCGGCCACTGGACGCAAAACGGCGCGTCCATCAGTCAGTTTGAGCTGCACCTGCGCGCCATTACCAACCTGCCGCTGCCGCAGCCGGTGGTGAACAGCCCGTCGGTGATGATCAACCTGATCGGGACCGATCTGAATTACGACTGGCTGAAGCTGCCGCTGGTACATTTGCACTGGTACGACAAAGAGGTGCGTCCGGGTCGTAAAGTCGGTCACCTGAACCTGAATGACAGTGACACGGACCGCCTGAGCGCGACGCTTGAAGCCATCACTACTCTGCTGCCGCCAGAATATGCGAGCGGCATTGTCTGGGCGCAATCTAAGCTCAAATAAGCGATAAGTGCCGGGGAGTTGATCTTCCCCTTCCCCGGCCACTCCTCACGCGCGTAAAATCCCCTTCCATTGCTGTTTTGATTTCTGGAATAACCATGAACGATGGAACGGACTATCGCGCGATCCTCGCATCCGATACCCCTTTAATCGACGTTCGCGCGCCGATCGAATTTGCCCAGGGCGCGATGCCTGCGGCACTCAACCTGCCCTTGATGAACGATGACGAGCGCGCCGCCGTTGGCACCTGTTATAAGCGTCAGGGGCCTGAGGCGGCTCTGGCACTCGGCCACAGCCTGGTGAAGGGCAAAACCCGTGACGATCGCATCAACGCCTGGCGTGAAGCCTGCCTTGCGCACCCCGGCGGCTATCTCTGCTGCGCGCGCGGCGGTCAGCGCTCGCACATTACCCAGTCCTGGCTGAAAGAGGCAGGAGTCGATTACCCGCTGATTGCCGGTGGTTATAAAGCCCTGCGCCAGACCGCGATTCAGGTCACCATCGAACAGGTGCAAAAACCGATGGTGCTGATCGGCGGCTGTACCGGGAGCGGTAAAACGCTGCTGGTCAAACAACACGCGCAGGGTGTCGATCTGGAAGGTCTGGCGCACCATCGCGGCTCGTCATTTGGCCGGACGCTCACGCCCCAGCTTTGCCAGGCGAGTTTTGAAAACCACCTTGCGGTTGAGCTGTTGAAAAAAGAGGCCACGCGCTGGGTGCTGGAAGATGAAGGCCGGATGATTGGCTCCAACCACCTGCCGGAGTGTTTGCGTGACCGCATGGGGGAAGCACCTATCGTGGTGGTGGACGATCCGTTTGACATTCGTCTTGAGCGCCTGCGCGAGGAGTATTTCGACCATATGTGGGCGGATTTTTCTGCCGCATACGGCGAAGAGGCGGGCTGGAAGGAGTACAGCGAGTACCTGCATCACGGGCTTTACGCCATTCGCCGCCGACTGGGGCTGCAGCGCTTTGCGGAATTCACCGCGCTGTTAGATGCCGCGCTGTTGGAACAGCAACGCTCCGGCAATACCGAAGCACACTTTAGCTGGCTTGCGCCGCTGCTGAACGATTACTACGACCCGATGTACAGCTATCAGCTGGAAAAGAAAGCGGAGAAGATTGTCTGTCGCGGGACGTTTGAAGAAATAGCTGAGTGGCTTAATCGCTGAAAAAAGCCGGGTGGCGGCTACGCCCGGCCTACGCGAACTTTTGTAGCCCCGGTAAGCGCAGCGCCACCGGGGAACAGACGACTCAGAAGTCGTAACGCAGACGCACCAGGTTCATGTCGCCCAGGTCATCGGTGCTGGAGGTGAACACGTGTTCGTAATCCACACGGAAACCGTAATCCAGCTGGAAGCTGATACCCACGCCGTTGTCGATGCGCTGGTAGTTACGGCCATTCACGTACTCAATACGGTCACCCATAAAGTAAGGCTGGATGGATTTCACCGCATACTGATTGATTGGGAATTTATACCCTGCAAAGTATTCAATACCCCACGCATCACCAGCAAAGTAGTTGTCGGTAGACACTTTTTTGGTGGTCATGAAGTTCTGATACCAGCCGCCGCCAGCAGAGAAGGTCCAGTTATCCGGCGTCCAGCTCAGCGCCGTACCGAGGATATTCTGGTCGTAGGTTTTGCTGTCGCCGTTGTCCGGGTTACGCATCTCCGCACGGGTGTAGTTCCATGCTGCGCCCCAGGTCAGATCGGTGGTCAGGTGGTAATCCAGACCCAGTGAACCGCCGCCTTTACGTTTGTAACGCAGGCCGTTACCCGGCAGGTATTCACCATCTTCAAACAGGTAAGAAGCATAGATATCCGCATCGCCCACGGTTTTCTTATATTTCAGCATTTTGCGTGAACGATAAGATCCGTCATAGTCGCCGTTAATCCCGTTACCTGGTGCCTGACCAATCATGTCGTAGTCCCAGATATCGGTTTTCGCCCCCACCACATCGTAGTAAACGCTGTTCTGTTGACCGAAGGTCAGCGTACCCCAGGTATCGCTTTTCAGGCCGGTGTACAGCATACGGCGAGAGGTGTCGTTTGCACCTTCTGCGTAGTGGTTATCCCAGTCGAACAGCGCCGGAATGTTCACACCCAGCTCGTAGTAGCTGACCCAGCTGATGTCATCAAACAGATAGTAATCAGCCGCGAAACGGAAACGGGTGCCGCCATCGAAGCCATTACGTTTGTAGGAGCCTTTATCACCATCACCGGTCATCATGTTGAACTGCGGACGAATACTGCCGCCCACGGTGAAGTTCAGACGGCTCAGCGGGTCACCCGCCTGAGGATCTTGCTTAAGAACAGTGATTTCCGCCTGGGATGCAAAGGAGGCCAGTGCCACTGCTGCGCCGATGGTTGCCGCCAGCGCTGTTTTTTTTATAGTCATTATTTTTCCTTAATAGACACGCTGCTAAATATTTAGCAGATGAATATTAACTGGAAATATTCTGGCTGTGTGGGCGGGTTTTTAATGTTTTGTGCTGCTAAAACATGAGGTATTACCTATTTGTGCTACTAAGTGATTACGCACCAGCATATAAACCGGTGCGCAATCATCACGGAAATGAATTAACTGACAAACTGCCGAAACAGCGCTTTGCCTTTTAACAGCCGTGTGCCCAGCCAGCCGCCGCACAGCGACAACAGCACCGCACCACAGACAGGTAGCGTAAACCACAGCCGCCAGTCAGGCTCCCACGGGAAATCGAAGACTCTGGTCTGCAGTACCGCCAGCGCCGTCTCTGCACCGATGGCCGCCACCAGACCAGCCACCAGCCCAAGCAGCGCGAACTCGCTCCAGAGCGTGGCGCGTAACAGACGCTTGCTGGCACCGAGCGTGCGATAGACCACCAGCTCCTGATGACGCTGCCGCATGCCCACCTGTACCTGTGCCAGCAGTAACAGCAGACCGCAGATTGTCACCAGCACCACCATCACCTCCAGCGCGCGGCTCACCTGCTCCAGTACCTGCCCGACCTGCTTCAGGATCGCGCCGATATCCAGCAGACTCACCGTCGGAAATTCCCGGTTAAGCTGAGTCAGCATGCCGTTACCGTTCTCCCAGCGGAAGCTGGTCAGCCAGCTTTGTGGCTGCCCGTCCAGCGCACCCGCCGGGAAGATAAAGAAGAAGTTGGGCCGCAGGCTTTCCCAGTCCACCTTGCGCAGGCTGGTCACTCTGGCGCTGAAGTCCTGTGTATCACCGGTAAAAGTCACGCTGTCCCCCAGCCTGACGTTCAGGCGCTTCGCCAGCCCCTCTTCCATCGACACTTCACCCGCTTTCGGCGGCCAGGTGCCAGCGGTAATCGGGTTGTGATCGGGACGCTGCTCCTGCCAGGTCAGATTCAGCTCGCGGTTAAGTGCTTCGTCTGTATTGCCCTCCGTCGGCTGGCCGTTGATTTGCGTCAGACGCGCGCGAACAATCGGGTAGAACGACTCCGGCACAATGTGGTGCTCTGAGAGAAACGCTTTCAGTGGTGTCACCTGTTCAGGTGCAATGTTGATCAGGAAATAGTTCGGGCTTTCTGGTGGAAGCTGCTGTTGCCAGCGATCCAGCAGATCGCCGCGCAGCACCAGCAGAAGCGCCAGCAGCATAAACGAC